>Ga0302274_10000089_pt1 | contig 91670 bp, 78 predicted proteins | sample III_Bog_N2_1_FD_198755 | JGI IMG/M metagenome (GOLD analysis project Ga0302274, IMG submission 198755) | Peat permafrost microbial communities from Stordalen Mire near Abisko, Sweden - III_Bog_N2_1 | ecosystem: Environmental > Terrestrial > Soil > Wetlands > Peat | place: Sweden: Abisko...
TCGGCGGGTTGGACAAGATTGACTGCGAGGCGTGCATCGAAGGCATTTTGAAAAGGCACGCCGGTAAAGGCTATTTCACCTCGCCCGATTCCGGCAGCTACAACGAATACCACATTGACGGCAGCGCTCGCGACACCATCGCCGCGTTTGAATCGCTGCGCATCCTCGGCGCACTCGACCGTGTGAAGGATTTGGATAAATGGCAGTTCCGCGTGGCGTCATACAACTCATCCAAACCCGATGCGAACGGCGTCCGCGTTTTGACGTGGGATGAAATCGAGGCGTGGGTCTGCCAGCAACGGCTGGAAAAAATCCTTCGCGAGCGCAAAGAGAATCCATCCGCACCATTCCGTTCGCTGCTGGAACCGTGAAAGGTGGCGGTGATTTGTTGCGTGTCTTTCGTATGTTTCATGGTTAATTTTTCGGCGTGCCGTCCGCCCGCCTGAAACGCAGTCTCCGCGCCACGTTCCTCGGCCTTGCCGTGAACGTCACGCTGACCGTCGCGAAATTTCTCGCGGGCAGCCTCGGTCATTCGCAGGCGCTCATCGCGGACGCGGTGGAATCGCTCGCAGATATCTTCAGCTCGATGATTGTCTGGCGCGGCCTCGTCGTCGCGGAGACGCCACCGGACGAAGACCATCCCTACGGCCACGGCAAGGCCGAGCCGCTCGCCGCCGCGCTGGTTTCCGTGATGCTGCTGGTCGCAGCGGGATCCATCGCGTTCAACGCCTTGCACAGTCTGAACGAACCGCGCATCGCCCCTTCGCCGTGGACGCTGATCATCCTGATCGTGGTGATTGGCGCGAAAGAAACCTTGTTCCGCTTTGTGCTGCGGGAATCCGAGACGGTTTCCAGTTCCGCCGTGGAAACGGATGCGTGGCATCATCGCAGCGACGCCATCACTTCCGCAGCGGCGTTTCTGGGCATCAGCATTTCGCTCGTCGGCGGCAAAGACTACGCGGCGGCGGACAACTGGGCCGCCGTCACCGCCGCCGCCGTCATCGCCTGGAACGGCTGGCGGCTGCTGCGTCCGGCGTTCAATGAACTGATGGATCGCTCGCCCGACCGCGAACTCATCGAGAAGATCCGTACCGTGGCAGGGACGATTCCCGGCGTGGACGGCGTGGAAAAATGTTTCGTGCGCAAGATGGGTTATCAATTTTTCGTGGATATGCATCTTGAAGTTGACCCGCAGATGACGGTGGAAAATTCCCACCGCATCGGACATGAGGTGAAAAATAAAATTCGCGCGCAAATCCCTTCCGTGCGCGATGTGCTCATCCACATCGAACCGCTCAAGCCGGTCGCAAAATAAATTTGTGAATGTCGAAACGCATTTCAAAGGCTGGGCGAAACCGGGAATCATACCGCCAAGCTTGAATTCCGGCGTGGGCGTTGAGCCTCACGAAACACTCGACGCCATCAGCGGGCATTTCCGGATTTTTCAACTGCGCGACGGCCACCGTTTTTCCACTGACGACATTTTGACGGCGTGGTATGGTACGACATGGTGTCCGACCGCGCGCACGGCGCTCGACCTCGGCAGTGGCATTGGAACCGTCGGCATGATTTGCGCGTGGCGTCTGGTCAGCACGAAATTCGTGACAATCGAAGCGCAAAGCGACAGTGTCGTGCTCGCCAAAAAATCTGCATGCTACAATGGAATCGAAAACCGCTACGAAATCCGCGAGGGCGATCTTCGCGCGCCGGAAATTTTAGGAGCCGAGGAAAAATTTGATTTAATCACCGGCAGCCCACCATATTTTCCGCTCGGCGACGGCGTTGAAAGCGAACATCCACAAAAACTCGCGTGCCGTTTTGAACTGCGCGGAACCATCGCTGATTATTGCACGACCGCTGCGAAGCATCTCGCGCCGGGCGGATTTTTCGCGTGCGTGTTTCCGCACGAGCCGGCGCAACTCGCGCGCGTCGAAGCCGGCGCAAAAAATTCCAATCTGGTCATCGTGCGCAAACGCCCGGTGGTTTTTCGCGAAGGCGACGCGCCGTTGATCGCGCTGTTGGGATTGATGCGCGCGGAGGATTTGCCGGAATGGTTTCGCGGCCAGACGTGGACGGAGCCAGATCTAATCATCCGCGCGCGCGATGGAAAAATTCATCCTGAATATTCCGCCGTGAAGCTAGCCATCGGCTTTCCGCCGTAAAATTTGCTTCAAAATTCTGTTCCCTTTTTCGCTTTAGCGGACATTTATAGGCAAATGCAGGAGCTGGACGACATCGCGCTGCTGAAGCAATTCGCCGAAAACGGTTCCGAGCCGGCGTTTGCCGAAATCGTGTCGCGCCACGTCAACCTGGTTTATTCCGCCGCGCTGCGGAAGGTCGGCGACGCGCACGCGGCACAGGAAATTTCGCAGGCCGTTTTCATCATCCTCGCGCGCAAGGCGCAATCGCTCGGCGCGAAGACAATTCTTTCCGGCTGGCTTCATCAAACCACGCGGCTGACGGCGGCGAACTTTCTGCGCGGCGAAATCCGGCGTCAAAAACGCGAACAGGAGGCATTCATGCGATCCACTTTGAACGAGGACATAAATGAAACGTGGCGGCAAATCGCGCCCGTCTTGGACGACGCCATTTCCAAGCTCGGCGCCAAAGACCGCGACGCGATTGTGCTGCGATATTTTGAAAATAAAAGTTTGGTTGAGGTCGGTGCGGCGATGGGCACGGGCGAGGACGCGGCAAAAATGCGCGTAAGCCGCGCGCTGGAAAAACTGCGGAAGATTTTCAGCAAACGCGGCGTGAGACTGTCGGCGGCGCTGATTGCGGGCGCGGTCTCGGCCAGTTCGGTTCAGGCCGCGCCGGTTGGCTTGGCAAAAACAATTTCCGCCGTGGCGATGGCCAAAGGTGCGGCGGCCACAACCTCAACCTTAACACTCGTAAAAGGAGCATTGAAAATTATGGTTTGGACAAAAATGAAAACGGCGATTGTGGTCGGCGTGGGTGTATTGCTCGCGGCGGGAACGACGACGGTGGTGGTGAAAGAATTTCGACCCAGCACCGATGCTGATAAGTATTTATCAACGATGGACTGGCAGGCGTTTCAAAAAGCACCGCCGCTATTTGTAGTCCGGCCAACTCATTATTTGGATACGTTGGGCATTAATGCCACTACCGACGGGAAGCGGATGCTTGGGCGCGACGCGGATATGGAATTCCTGATTCAATATGCCCATGGTTTTTTTGTGCGGACACGGATCATTTTGCCCGCTGAAAAACTGCCAACCAACTGCTTTGATTTTGTGATTTCGGTTCCAAGGGCGGCGGAAAAATTTCAAGAAGAAATCAAACGCCGGTTTGGCTATGTCGCGCATCGGGAAATTAGGAACATAGATGCGCTGGCGTTGAAAGTCAGGAATCCAAACGCATCTGGTTTGAAAGTAAGCAATGGAAAAGAATCGAGTCAGCGCGACAATCTGAACTGGTCAGGGTTTTCGATGGAATTCCTCGCCAGTCAAATTGAGAACTACTTGTCCGTGCCGGTGGTTGACCAAACCGGGCTGAAAGGCAATTACGATGTCCGGCTGGATTGGCAGACAGACTATTCCACTGCGGGAAAAGAAAAATTCCGTCAAGCCGTCCTTGACCAGTTGGGCTTGGAATTGGTCGCCACCAATCTGCCCATCGAAATGCTCATCGTCGAAAAAGTAAAATAATTGTCCGGTTTGGCCGTCCGGCGGACATATCTATTAAGTCGAGCATAAATAGCTTGAAACAAAACGGCTTTAGCGGTGTCTTATTGAAAATGAATTTCCGGCGCGCGTTTACCTTGATTGAACTGCTCGTGGTCATCGCCATCATCGCGATCTTGGCGGCGTTGTTGTTGCCCGCGCTGGCCTCGGCCAAAACGAAGGCGCAGAAGCTTGCGTGCATGAATAATCTCAAGCAGTTGGGAACTGCGTGGATCATGTATAACGGCGACAATCAGGGCAACATTCCGGCGTGCTGGCTGTTGAATCCTTATAGCGAGCCCAACACCTACAACACAAATATCTGGGTGCTCGGCGTCGCCAAGACCAGTAATCTGCCCGGTTTCGGCCCGCCGGTTGACCCGGGGGTGCTGGATTGCACCAATCCAGACAGCATTTCGCGCGGCACGCTTTTTCCCTATCTCAAGTCCTACGCGGTCTATCGTTGTCCCAGCGACCAGAGCGAGGTGAACGGCGTGAATGTGCTGCGCAGTTATTCGATGAACAACTGGATGAACGGCTGGCCGTTCGCCGACTTGAGCGACACGGTTGATTCAGCGCATCGCTTGTTCAAGGCGGATTCCAGCATCACGACGCCCTCACAGCTTTACGTTTTTCTGGATGAAGATGACAGCAGCATCAACGACGCGATGTTTGTGGTGTATATGAACCCGGACGAAGGATTTCAGGACGAACCGTCGCACCGTCATCTCACCGGCTACCCGCTCGTCTTCGCCGACGGACATTCGGAGGTCTTCAACTTCGTGGATGACGACCATGATTTGGAAAAATTGGAAGGCGCCGCGACGGTTCCGCAATAAATTTTGGCGGTGAAAATTTCAGGTCGTCGCCGCGCGCCGGAGTTTCCAGCGGTTGTGAACCCAGAACCAGTTCGCCGGGTCGCGGCGGACGGCAGTTTCCATGGCCGCGTTGATGTCGCGTGTGATCTCGTCGCCGGAGCGGCGGTGGCCATTGGCGTGCGTTGGGATGGCTTCGCCCGTCTCGATGACCCAGCGGCCCAGACCGATCCGGTAACAGATCGGCACAAATAGTTCGCAGTGATAGCGGCTGGCCATCACCGCCGGCGCGCGCGAGGCGAAACACGGCTGGCCGAAGAAGTTCACTTCCAGTCCGCCGTCCCGCGTGCTCTGATCCGCGACCAGCGTCAAGAGCACGCCGCCCTTGTCCAGCGCGCGCTTCAACTCCTCCGCCTCCGACCGCCGCTCGAACATCCGCGTGCCCGAACGCGTGCGCAGTCCCAAAAACAGCCGGTTCAACGCCGGTTGGCGGATGCCACGATAAGTGGCGGCGCACGCATAGCCGCTTAAATAAAACCCCATGTGGACGAAGGCTTCGAAATTTCCAAAATGCCCGGTCGCGAAAAGCCGGCTCGACGGCTGGCAACCATCAGCCGCGTCATGAGGACTGATACCGGGACCCTTGACCTGCAACACTTCCCGTAACCGCGCCGCGCTCATCCCCGCCGCGTGTATGGCGCCGCAGGTGTTTTCGCCGATGCGCCGGAAGTTTTCATGCGCCAGCGCGCGGATGTTCGCCGCCGATTGCTCGTGTTGGAAACAGCGGGTGAGATTGGCGATGGCCATGCGCCGGTGGCGTCCGTCCAGCCAGAAAACCACCTCGCCGCCAGCGCGACCGATGCGCGCCGCCCACATCAACGGCATCGCTTGTAGCACGCCGATGCCGAGGCGGGTGATGAAGCAAAGGATTTTATCCACGTCCACTGCCAGCATCGCATACCTGCGCCTGACGGACAACAAATTCGACGCGAGCGGTTTCATTTCCACTTTGCGTTCCGGGCGGCTTGGCGGTTTAATCCCGGCAATGAAAAATTCCCGGGCATTCACCTTGATTGAACTGCTCGTGGTCATCGCCATCATCGCGATTCTGGCGGCTTCGCTGTTGCCCGCGGTTTCATCCGCCAAAATTAGTGCGCAGAAAACTTCCTGCATGAACAATCTTAAACAACTCGGGATCGCGTGGACGATTTACAACGGCGACAACGGCGGGAAAATTTCTTCCTGCGTGCCCTTCATTTCACGCGGCATAGGCAATTCAAACGCGTGGGTGCTCGGCGTTTCTTGTCCAACCAACTGGCCCAACCCTTTCGGCGTGGTTGACGCCGGTGTTTTGGATGCTACCAATCAAAACGCCATTTCGCGCGGCACGCTTTTCCCGTGCAGCAAGGCGGCGGCGGTTTATCGCTGTCCCACGGATTCGCGCGCGGAAAACGGCGTGCCTTTTGTGCGGAGTTATTCGATGAACAATTGGATGAATGGCGTTCCCTTCATCAGCGCCAATTCCAATGACCTCGACGATGCTCATCGCCTGTTCCAAACTGAATCCAGCATCCCGACGCCATCGCAACTGTTTGTTTTCATTGACGAAGACGCCAGCACCATCAACGACGCGATGTTTGTGACCATCATGGATCCGGCAGAAGGATTTGAAGACCAGCCCGCCTTGCGGCACAAGACCGGATGCGCGTGGAGCTTTGCCGATGGTCATGCGGAAATTTTTTCGTTCGTCAACGATGATACGGATTTGGCAAAATTAAGGAGCGCCGCAACCGTTCCGCAATAATCCTGTTCATCCCGTTTCAAATTCATTTCCTCTTTGCGTCCATGGCGACTTGGCGGTTTAATCCCGGCAATGAAAAACTTCCGGGCATTCACCTTGATTGAACTGCTCGTAGTCATCGCCATCATCGCGATTCTGGCGGCGTTGCTGTTGCCGGTGTTGAGGAGCACAAAAAATCAGGCCGCCAAAACTGCCGACCTCAATAATTTCCGCCAGATGATGATCGCCCTGCACGTTTATACCGGCGACAACAATGATGTGCTGACGTGGCCCAATTGGGATTACGGCGGTGCCATGCCGGATGGAACAGCCCGCTCTGGCTGGCTTTACACGCCGGATCTCACGGCCACCGGCACGAACATTTTCAACGCGAAGGCCGGACTGCTTTGGAACTCTTTGCACGCCGGGAAAGTCCTTTTGTGCCCGATGGATCAGCCGGACGAACTTTATACCACTAAATCCGGCAATGTGGAGCAACGCGCGCAACAGCTTTCCAGTTACATCATGAACGGCGCTGTGATCGGCTTTCGGAGCGGCTACCACTCGAACGCGGTGCCGGTGAAAATTTCGCAAATGCAACCGGGCGATTGCGTGTTATGGGAAGTGGATGATCGCGACCCGTCCAGTTTCAACGACGGTTCTAGCTGGCCGTCGGAAGGCATCACCACGCGGCATCTGAACGGCGCGACTCAAGCCGCCGTGGATGGATCCTCAAGTTATGTTCGTGTGACCGATTGGCAGAATGACGTGGCGGACACGAATAAAAACCGTTTGTGGTGTTATCCGAACACCACCGATGGCGGCGACCTGGTCTACGGGCACAATCACTGATTTCATTTCCATTTTGCGTTTCGCGGAGCTTCGCAGTTTAATGTGCGCCACATGAAAATCGTTCTCGCATACTCCGGCGGACTCGACACCTCGGTGCTGATGTCCTGGATCAAAGAAAAATATAAAGCCGAGATGATCGGCTTCTGCGCCGACATCGGGCAGGAAGAAGAATTGGATGGCCTCGAAGCCAAAGCCATCAAGACCGGCGCATCGAAAATCTACATTGATAATTTGCAGGAAGAATTCGCGCGCGACTTCATTTATCCCATCATCCAGGCCAGCGCGATTTACGAGGGGCAATATTTTCTCGGCACCAGCATCGCGCGCCCGCTCATCGCCAAGCGCATGGTGGAAATCGCCAAGAAAGAAAAGGCCGACGCCATTGCGCACGGTGCGACCGGCAAAGGCAACGATCAAGTGCGCTTCGAACTCACCGCCGCCGCGCTCGCGCCCGACTTGCAAGTCATCGCCCCATGGCGCGACGAACGCTATCGCGCCGAATTTCCCGGTCGCCAGCAGATGATTGATTACTGCGCCGCGCATAAAATTCCCGTGCAGGCCAGCGCCAAGAAACCGTATTCAATGGACCGCAACCTCCTGCACATTTCCTACGAAGCCGGCATTCTCGAAGATCCGTGGTTTGATTCCTACGATTTGAAGAACCGCAATTATTTCACCACGCTCTCCGTGCTGCCCGAAGACGCGCCGAACAAACCCGAGTTCGTCGAACTCGATTTCGTCAAAGGCGATTGCGTCGCGGTGAACGGCAAGAAATTAAATCCGCTTGGCGTGATGAAGACACTCAACAAAATCGGTGGCAAACACGGTGTCGGCCGCGTGGACATGGTGGAGAACCGGTTCGTCGGCATGAAATCGCGCGGCGTGTATGAGACGCCCGGCGGCGCGATACTGCATTTCGCGCATCGCCAGATGGAAAGCCTGACGATGGATCGCGAAGTCATGCACCAGCGCGACGCGCTCATCCCGAAATATGCCGAACTCGTTTACAACGGCTTCTGGTATGCGCCCGAACGCCTCGCGTTGCAGGCTTACGTGACCGAGAGCCAGAAGAACGTCACCGGCACGGTGCGCGTGAAACTCTACAAGGGCAACATCATGGTCAGCGGCCGCAAATCCCCGGTAAGCCTCTACAACCCGCACATCGCCACGATGGAAGCTGACCCGACCAAGGCCTACAACCAGGACGACGCCACCGGCTTCATCCGGCTCAACGCGCTGCGATTGAAAGTCGCGGCGAAGGTGCATGGGAAGAAATGAAGCCTTTGATCTTTGCTCTCTGTGTTGTATTTGCGTGTGGCCATTTGAGCGCGCAGACAAATGTCTGGCAGCCGTCGCCAGGACACACACAAATACCGATATGGCAAGGGACTGTTCCTAATGCGCAGTCTGTCACAGGGCCGGAATATGTTACGAACATGCTGTCGCCTAAGGGCGTGTCATGGATTGCGGAATGTAACGTCTCGCTGCCCACGATGACGGTCTATTCGCCAAAGAGAACAAATACGGGTGTCGCGGTAATCGTGTTTCCCGGTGGAGGCTACCAATGTCTGGCCATGGATCTTGAAGGCACGGAAATTTGTGATTGGCTGACGTCCAGAGGCATCACTGCGGTGCTGTTGAAATACCGAGTGCCGGTCAAGAGAGTGGGGCCGTATGGGGAATCACCGCCGGCGTTGGAAGACGCACAGCGGACGGTGGGATTGGTGCGCTTTGACGCCGCCGAGTTGCATATCAACCCGCACAAGATTGGCGTGATCGGCTTTTCGGCAGGCGGACATGTGGTGGCGGCGCTGAGTACGCATTTTGACAAGCGTTCGTACCCGGCGGTAGATGCGGCGGATAAAGAAAGCTGCCGCCCGGATTTTGCGATAGCTTGTTATCCGGGACATCTGTGGAACGACGATGAAGGTTTTAAGTTGAATCCGAATGTTCCAGTTACCACCGATACACCACCCACATTTTTGTTACAGGCGGAGGATGACCATGTGGACGGTGTCGAACAGTCGCTGGTTTATTACATTGGGCTGAAGAACGCCGGAGTTCCAGTAGAGATGCACTTGTATGCACAGGGCGGACACGCATTTGGACTGCGACGCACGAAATTTCCTATAACAGAATGGCCTCAATTAGTCGAGAAGTGGCTGGGAACAATTGGGATGACTTCGGAGTGATTGCATTTTTCATATATTATGCCCACCGACCTCATCCATCACCTCGGCATCGCCGCGCCGTCGGAAACGATTTATCGCGCCATCATAGCACCTGTCCGCCGGACGCTTCGATGCGCTGGCCGTTGACCCAGTAGCAATCGTCGGACAGCAGCGCGTTGACCACGCCCGCGATGTCGTCCGCCTGGCCCACGCGGCCCAGCGCGATGTTCGCTTCCATCATTTTCTTGAACTGCGGATTGTTGCGGATGAAGCCGCCGCGGAAATCGGTTTCCGTCGCGCCCGGCGCCACGACGTTGACGCGGATTTTGCGCGGGCCGAGTTCCTTGGCCATGTAGCGGGTGAGCCCTTCCACGGCGGTTTTCAGCGACGCGTAAATCGAATAGCCCGGCAGCACGAAGCGGCTTGTGCCGGTGGAGATGTTGACGATGTGCCCGCCGTCGTTGATGAGCGGCAGCAGCGTTTGCGAGAGGAAGAAGACGGATTTAAAATGGATGTTGGTCATCTCGTCGAACTGCGCCTCGGTGGTCTCGGCGAACGGTTGCGAGAGACCGATGCCGGCGTTGTTGACGAGGAAATCAAATTTCGTCGCGCCGAGTTTCTCGAGCGATGCCTGGGCGACGGCGGCGAACTTGAGGTAGGAATCGCGGTTGGCGACATCCAACGGCACAGCCACGGCGCGCGCGCCGAGCGCCGCGATCTGTTTTACAACGTCGCTGGCTTCGGCCTGTGAGGATTTATAGGTGATGATGGAATCAACGCCCGATTTGGCGAGGCGCAGCGCAATCGCTTTACCGATGCCGCGGGATCCTCCGGTGATGATGGCGATTTTGTGGCTCATAAAAATTTAGGACTTACTTGTCGCACACGCGGCCACGAATTCCAACGGCAATTTTATCCTTTTCTTATCCGTGGCTAAAATTGTTTGCCAAAAAAATTTATGCCGAGTTCGTTCATCGATTGCCCCGGCATCGCCGCGCCGGCGCAAACGATCTTTTGAAAATCGCCCACGGCTTTAGCCGTGGGCTTGCGTCCGCCCAAATCCCAGTCCCATCCGGGACGAAAGAACCCTCCTGCCATCCAGCCGGGACGCTTGATTTTCACCCGCTTATTTCCTAGGGCGCGGAGAGCAAACTTCGGATTGCTCGCTAATATGGGGGCCAATAGTTAAATAGTTTTGATTATACTTCGACTTGCCAGTTGACAAAAATAAGAAGTCGTGATTTAATAGTCACAGTTGCAGGGCGAAAACAGTGGGTTGGTCAGCAACATGATCTTTGAATTTTAATAATTTCGGCTCCGGCTTGAGTGCAGCTGGAGCACGAGTTCTCCGTAATCTTACGTTGTGCTCATTCTGAATTCCCCGGCTCTTTCGGCCATCCTCTGGCTGACTGAGCCGGTTTTTTCTTTTTCGGGCCAGCCATTTCTGACCCGCGCGTTCGTTGACACCCATTTTCCCCGCTGATAACGTTTCCGTTCAATTTTGCAATGGACTACAAAGACACCTTGAATCTCCCGCGCACGGACTTCGCCATGAAGGCTGACCTCGTCACGCGTGAACCCGAACGCCTCAAAAAGTGGGAAGCCGCCAATCTTTACGCGAAGATTCAGGCGTCGCGTGAAGGCAAAGAAAAATTTGTCCTGCACGACGGCCCTCCGTTTGCCAATGGCGATGTCCACATCGGCACCGCACTGAACAAGATTCTCAAGGACATCATCATCAAGTATCAGACCTTGCGCGGCAAAAGCGCGCCCTGCATTCCCGGCTGGGATTGCCATGGACTGCCAATTGAATTCAAAGTTTCGCAAGAGATGCGCAAAGCAGGCGACACGAATGCCGATGCCGCCACCATCCGCAAAGCCTGCGAAGTTTACGCGCACAAATACATTGATCTCCAGCGCACGCAATTCAAGCGTCTCGGCGTCCTCGGTGATTGGGAAAATCCCTATCTCACGCTGAACAAGGGATACGAAGCCGATGAACTCCGCCTGTTCGCGGACATCGTCGCGAAAGGTTTTGTTTATCGCGGCAAGAAACCGGTTTATTGGAGCATTCCCTGCCGCACCGCGCTCGCCGAAGCCGAAGTGGAATATCAAGATCACGTCAGCCAAAGCGTGTTCGTCAAATTTCCCGTCATCGGCCACGAAAAAACGTTCATCGTCATTTGGACGACGACACCGTGGACTTTGCCGGCAAACTTGGCCCTCGCTTACAACAAAGATTTTCAATACGTCAGCGCCAAAGTCGGCAATGAAAATTACATTTTGTTTCGCGGCTTGTTGCCAAAGATCGCCGAAAAATGCGGTTGGACGAATGTCACCGAGACACCCTTTCCGACCGACCAGCTCGCGACGATTCAATATCAGCATCCGTTCTGTAATCGCACCGGCAAGGCGTTTACCGCCGAGTTCGTCACGGCGGACACCGGCACCGGCTTTGTTCACATCGCGCCCGGACACGGTTTGGACGATTACAATCTTGGACGTGCAAACGGGTTGCCGATTTACTCGCCCGTCAACGATGATGGCGCGCTGGCCTATTCAAACGAATTGCCCGTCGAGCAACAAATGCCCTCTGAGTTGGTTGGCAAATCCATTTTGGAAAAACACGGCAAGAGCGACGCCAACGAAGCGGTGCTGCACGAACTCCGCGTTCGCCACGCGCTGCTGCATCAGGAAAATTATCATCACAGCTATCCGCATTGCTGGCGCAGCAAGACGCCAATCATCTTCCGTGCAATGGATCAGTGGTTCATCAAGATTGATCACGATAAATTCCGCAAACAGGCGCTCGCCGAGATTGACCGCGTGAAATGGATTCCCGACTGGGGTGTCAACCGCATCAAAGGCGCAGTGCAATCGCGGCCCGACTGGTGCATCAGCCGGCAGCGCACCTGGGGCGTGCCGTTGCCCGCGTTTTACGACGCGAAAGGCGAAGCCATTCTCGACGCGCAAATCGTCCGCGCCGCCGCCGACCTGATTGGAAAAAACGGCTCGAACATCTGGTTCGAGAAATCCGCGAGCGAACTCTGGGCGCTCGTGAAGCCCGCGAATTGGATCGGTGCCGAAGCCGTCGCCAAATCCAACGACACGCTGGACGTGTGGATTGATTCCGGCAGTTCCTCGCGCGCAGTCCTGATGCGGCGACCAGAATTAAATCACTCAACCCTCAACTCTCAACCATCCACTGATTTCTGGCAGGCCGACGTTTATCTCGAAGGCAGCGACCAGCATCGTGGCTGGTTTCAATCGTCGCTCCTGCTCTCGCTCGCGGGCAATGGCGCGGCGCCGTTCAAGACCGTTCTGACGCACGGCTTCATGGTGGACGCCGACCGCGAAAAGATTTCCAAGAGCAAGCAGGGCGCTTACGAGAAACCGCAGACCGCCGAAGCCTACGTCAAAAAATACGGCGCGGACGTCGTGCGGCTGTGGGTCGCGTCGCAGGATTACCGCAGCGACATCGTCGTGAGCGAGGAACGCATCAACAAAGTCGGCGAGACCTATCGCGGCATCCGCAACGCGCTGCGCTACCAGCTCTCGAACCTTTACGATTTTGATCCAGCCAAACATTCCGTGCCCGACGAAAAGCTGACCGGCCTCGACCGCTGGATTCTCGGAGAATTTTCGAAACTCGAAGCCGAAGTCCTCGCCGCCTACGACCAATACGAATTCCACGTCGTCTATCAGAAGCTCAGCCAGTTCATCGCCGTGGAACTCTCGTCAGTGTATCACGACGTCATCAAAGACCGGCTCTACACCGACGCCGCGAATTCGCCGCGCCGACGCTCCACGCAGACCGCGCTGCACCGGCTGGTGACCGGCCTGTGCCAGATGCTCGCGCCGATCCTGGCCTTCACGGCGGACGAAGCGTGGGAATTTGTGCCGGGCAAACCGACGGGGTCGGTGCATGAAGCGGAATGGAAACCTTCGACGTTCAAATGTGCTGATTACGAATCGTCTTGCTGGCAAGCCATTTTGAGATTGCGCGAAATGATACTGCCGGAATTGGAAAACAGTCGTAAGTTAAAGCTAATTGGCAAGGCGCTGGAAGCAAAACTTGTCATTCCTTTTTGGGCGAATTCATTCGCAGAAATTGTTCAACGAACTCCAGTTGATTTTAGAGAATTGGTCAATGTTTCTCAGGTGGTTTTTGAACCCCGCCAGGACTCAAATGTTTGTTCGGTTTCTAAAGCCGACGGCCAGAAATGCGAGCGTTGCTGGCATTGGGAAATGGACATCGGAAAAAATGCCGAGCATCCAACAATTTGTGGTCGCTGCGTTGAGGCTGTTAAACAGTCGTCCGCAAAATAATTTTTCACACCGGCTGTTGCTGCGTGAGGCAGTGCAGGGAACCGAAGCCCCAGACCAAATCCACCGCGTGAATACCGACGACAGGACGGTCGCGGAACAGTTCGCCCAAAATGCCGAGCGCTACGCGGTCGTTCGGGTCGTTGAACGTCGGGACGATGACGGCGGCGTTGCCGATGTAAAAATTCGCGTAGCTCGCCGGCAACCGCACGCCGTCAAAATACAGCGGAGACGGCATCGGCAACTCCACGACTTCGGGCTTCGCGCCGTCTTCCAGCCGCAAATCCTGGATGCGCTCCCAATTTTCCGCGAGCGGCTGGTAATTTTCGTCTTTGGAATTTTTTTCGCGCACGAGCACGAGCGTCTTGGCGTTCACGAAGCGGCAGATGTCGTCAATGTGGCCGTGCGTGTCGTCGCCTTTCGGGCCTTTGGCGAGCCAGAAAATATTTTTGACACCGAGATAATTTTTCAGCGTCGCCTCAATCTCCTTTTTGCCGAGGCCGGGATTGCGCACCTGAATTTTCGGGTCGAGATAACATTCCTCGGTGGAAATCAGCGTGCCGCGTCCGTTCAACTCAATGCCGCCGCCTTCGATGACGAACGGCTTGCCGTCGCATTCAGCATGAAAAAGTTTTTTGCCGAGCAGCTTTGCGGCGACTTTGGGAACTTTGGTGTCTTTGCGCCAGTTGTCATATTTCGCCCAGCCGTTGAAATGAAAATGGACAATGGCGGTTTCGCTTTTCCGTTTCACAAAAATCGGCCCGGTGTCGCGCGTCCAGCCACGATTGGTCGGATGCGTGACAAATTTTATTTTCCGCAAATCCACGCCGACGTGCTTGAAAATATGCCGCGCGTGCGCCTCGTCCTTTTTGTGCCGGACGATGAGATTGATTTTTTCGCCCGCCGAGATTTTCCGCACCATCTCGCCATAAACCCACGGGATGATCTCAAATTTCCCCGGCCAGTCGCTCGCGTTGTGCGGCCAGCCGAGCCAGGTCGCCGCGTGCTTTTCCCACTCGGCGGGAAATGAATAGCCGAGTTCGGCAGGCGTGGCGGCTTCGGTAGTTTTCAGTTGCGGCATAAATCGACTTGGAACATAACCGCTTCAGAAGAATTGGAAAACAAGAAACCGAATTATTGCCACGGAGAAAGCGAGGCACGGAATCTTGGATTATTTTTCAAATTCTGCCTTCATTTTTCTCTGCGACTCTGCGACTCTGCGGCCGATAAATTTTATGGCCAAGAAAAAACCAACGAAGATTTCCGGTGGACCGGTTTCCAAATTCATTCAGCACCATTATCGCCACTTCAATGCCGCGTCGCTTGTGGACGCCGCGAAGGGCTACGTCGCGCATCTCGACAAGGGCGGCAAGATGATGATCACGCTCGGCGGCGCGATGAGCACGGCGGAGCTTGGTTTGTCGCTCGCGGAAATGATCCGGCGGGACAAGGTGCAGCTCATCACCTGCACCGGCGCGAATCTGGAAGAAGACGTTTTCAATCTCGTCGCGCACGATTACTACGAGCGCGTGCCTGGTTATCGCTCGCTCACTGCCGAGGACGAACAGGCGTTGCTCAATCGCCACATGAACCGCGTGACCGACACCTGCATTCCTGAAGGCGAAGCGATGCGCCGCATGGAAAAAGCCATGCTCGAAGTCTGGACCGACGCCGATAAAAAGGGTGAACGCTATTTCCCGCATGAATTTTTCTACAAGGTTTTGTTGAGCGGCAAATACGAGAAGTATTACCAGATTGACCCAAAAGATTCCTGGATGCTCGCCGCCGCCAAAAAAAATCTGCCCATCGTCGTGCCCGGCTGGGAAGACGCCACGCTCGGCAACATGTATGCCGCCGCCGTCATCCGCGGCGACGTGAAGAACGTCCACACCGTCCGCACCGGCATTGAATACATGACGTGGCTCGCCGAGTTTTATACGAAGACCGCCACGAAGAAGAGTCCGATTGGCATGTTCCAGATCGGCGGCGGCATTTCCGGCGACTTCCCGATCTGCGTCGTGCCGATGCTGCATCAAGATTTGCTGCGCACCAGCGTGCCGCTCTGGGGCTACTTCTGCCAGATCAGCGATTCGACCACGAGCTACGGCAGCTATTCTGGCGCCGTGCCGAACGAAAAAATCACCTGGGGCAAGCTCGGCGTGAAGACGCCAAAGTTCATCATCGAATCGGACGCGACGATTGTCGCGCCGCTGATTTTTGCGCACGTTCTTGGATGGTAAACTGGAACGAGCGCAAACCCGAAAGATTTTTTCGAAGTCGGCGCTGGATCGCAGCGCACAAATACAGATCTAGTTTCCGCCGCCATTTTTCTCGATGGCGGCAAAAATGGTGTTCACGCTCTGCAAAATTCCCTTGGCCGCGGCCGCGTCGGAAATCTTCAACGCGTAATTTTTTTCCAGCGCCACGACCAGTTGCAGCGCGTCCACCGAATCCAATCCCAGTCCGCCTGGGCCGAACAACGGCAGGTCGTCGCCGATCTCCTCGGCCGGGGTTTGCAGCATGAGGTTTTCCACCAGCATGGTTTTGATCTGCGCTTTGCGTTCGGTTGGAGTGCTCATCAGAAAATTCCGCCGTCAATTTTGAGCGCAGAGCCTGTGATGTAGCCCGCCTCGGCGCAAGCCAGAAATCGAACCGCCGCCGCCGCTTCCGCCGGCCGGCCGAACCGGCGCATGGGAATCTGCAACAGCGCGCGCTGCCGGGCCGGCTCGTCCATGCCAGCCAACATCTCACTTTCGAGATAGCCGGGGCAAATGGCGTTGACGGTGATGCCGAGCCGCGCCACTTCTTTCGCGAGTGAATGCGTCAATGCCACGACGCCGGCCTTGGCGGCGGAATAATTGGTCTGCCCCGCCGGCGAAAACAGCGCGCTCAACGAGGCAATGTTGATGATGCGTCCGCCGCGCTGGGAAATCATCGTTGGAAGCACCGCCTGACAACCATGAAACACGCCGTCCAGATTCACGGCCATCACGTTTTGCCACGACTGCGGCGTCATCTGCGCCAGCAGCGCGTCGTCATGCGTGCCGGCATTGTTCACCAGAACATCCAGCCGCGAATGGATGCCAAGAATTTCCGCGACGGCGGCTTTCCAAGCAGCCGGATCCGTCACGTCCAGTTTTAAAATCTGGCAGCGGTCGGGATTGGCCGCCGCCAACTCATCCGCCCGCTCGCGTTGCCGGTGGATGCCCAGCCAGACAAAATTGTCCGGCGATTCGGCAAAAAACGCCTGCGCCATGGCGCGTCCCAGCGCGCCATTCGCGCCCGTGATCAAGATGATTCTGCGGCTCATAAAATTTGGTTCCTCTCAAAACGCGCGCCGACAGCCTGCTGGTTGGCGCCGACGATGCTCACGCGCGCGGCGGGAAAATTTTCCTGCCGGATCGCGTCGCAGGCGGCGACGCATTGCCATGCCGCCGAGGCCACGAACGCCTCGCCGAAAATAGTTTTTGGTGACAACCGCGCGCCCGACCAACCGTGCCCAGCGGAATCTTCCGTTTCGCTGTCGCAAAGCAATTCGTCCCGCGCACCGTCGCCAAGTTGCGACCGCATTTTGCGCGCGGCGGCGGCGCGATTTTGTGTTTGCGTAAACGGAAATGAATCGGTGATGGCCGACAAGCCGACCGCCGCCGCCGGATTTTTTTTAAAATAAAGTGCGCCCGCGCCGCCGCCGTAAATTGTCGCGCGCCGGAACAGCCGCAGTGCGTCGGCGACAATCCAGTCCACTTCTTCCGTGCCCACGACGATGCAGCCGTCAACCTGGCCGTTGTCCAACCAGTCCGCCGCCAGCACGACACCCAACAAAAAAGTGCCATCATCACCGACGAGCGTATAATTGACCATGGGCGAATTCAGATACGCGCCGAGGTGGCTCGCGGGCGCGTTAAAAACTGTTTCGGGAAAAATCAGCGGACTCGCCGTCGCCGGGTCACGCAAAACCTCCTCGTAAAAACGGCGCGAATACGCCACGCCGCCCGCCATCATGCAGACGATGACGCCGAGCCGCCGAGCGCCGGATTGCACCTGCGCCGCATCCTCGCCCAAGGCTTCGAGCGCGGCGGCGACGGTGTGTTGCGACATCGTTCCCGCCCGGCGCAAACGCGGATGCGCCAAAAAAGCCGGACGCGCCGGCGGCTGTGGAACGGAGCGGACGGATAAATTTTTCTGCCAGCCCGGGCGCGCCAGAATCTGCACCGGCAGCGGCTCGTTTTTTTTCAAGGCTTCGCGCAAAGCCGCAACGCCCCAGCCGGCGGGCGAAACCGCGCCGAGACCGTGGACAAAAATTCCGCTCATGCCCACCTCCGAAAAATAAGCGTGGCGTTCGCGCCGCCAAAGCCGAAGGAATTGGAAAGCGCGGTTTCAATTTTTGCGTCCGTCGGTTCGCGCACGACTGGAAAACGGCAGACCGGATCAATTTTATCCAGGGAAATTTCCGGCGGCAGCCATTGTCCGCGCAACGCCATCAAACACACGACGGCCTCGACCGCGCCCGCCGCGCCGAGCAGATGGCCGATACTGGCTTTCGTCGAACTGACAGGTAAATTTTTCGCGTGCGCGCCCGCCCAGCGATTGATCGCAGCGGATTCGGTCGCGTCGTTTTGCGGCGTAGCCGTGCCGTGAGCGTTGAGGTAATCAATTTGTTCCGGTGAAATCTTTGCGACTGCGCAAGCGGCGTTCATCGAGGCCAGCGCGGCGTTGCCATCGGGATGCGGCTGCGTCAAATGATGCGTGTCCGTGGCCGCGCCGTAACCGCTGATTTCGCCGAGGATTTCCGCGCCGCGTTTTTGGGCGCTCGTAAAATTTTCCAGCGTCAAAACCGCCGCGCCTTCGCCCAACGTCAGACCATTTCGTTCCACGTCGAATGGACGGCACGGTGTCGGCGCGAGCGCCTGCAACGAATCAAATCCCGCGAAGGTCAGATGACAAAGCGCATCGTAGCCGCCGGCCAGAACTTTTTCCGCGCGGCCATTTTTGATCTGTTCAAATGCGTGGCCGATGGCGTTGGCGCCGGAAGCGCAGGCGTTGGAAATAATGGTCATCGGCCCGCAAAAATCAAACGCGTCGCACAAATCCAGCGCCTGCCGTTGCGCCTGATAATGGACGACACGCGTGGCCTGTTTTTTGAAAACGCCGGGCGCACCGATGGCCTGGCGAAGGTATTCCTGGCCGAGCGACATTTCGCCGCTCGTGGTGCCGAGCACGACCGGCAGGTTTTCTTCCAACTGCCAGCCGCTCCGTGTCCACGCCTCGTGCGCGGCGAGCAGCAGCATTTTTGAAGCGCGGTTGAGCCGTTGAACTTTTTTTGCGGCCAGTTGCGTCGGCGGCAAATGTTCCGGCAGGTCAATTTCCGCCGCAATTTTTGTCCGCTGGCGCGAAACGTCAAACAGCGTCACGGGCCGCATCGCCGTTTTTCCGGCGCGAAAACCGGCGGCGTTGATGTTCCAACCCGCGCCGAGGGCCGTGACCACGCCCGCGCCGGTGACCACGACGCGGTTGTCGCTGCCAACATTTCTGGACAAGGGAAACAGCACGGTAAATTCAGATGGTCGCGGCGGGATTTTTTTCGTCTTTGGATTTTTTCGCCGGGTTTTCCAGATAAAAATCCGCCAGCCCGGTTTTGGACGGTGTCAAATTTTCAGCGGCAATCGCGTCGAGTACGCGTTCCTCGGTCATGATGAAACGGTCGCGTTTGTAGATGACATAATCGCTGCGCACTTCATCCGGCGTGAGATTGATCGTCACGAGGTTGGCGCCCGCGCGCAAGCCGCGACGGTAGCCGTCTGCCGCCGCAAGATTGAACGCGCTGACGGCGGGAATGATCCAATCCGGCCGCAGCAACCGCAGGGCGGCGACGGAATTGAACGTCCAGTCGGAATTCGCGGCTGGCGCGGTGGCGAACGGCGTTTCGTTGCCGGGAATGAACGGGCTGACGCTGCAACCGCTCAACGGCAGGTCGCGCGCGAGTTCAAAATTGTTCAGCAAATCGCGCGGCGTTTGGCCGGGCAAACCGGCGATGAAACCGGAGCTGACGTTCCAGCCGTCTGCCGCGAGCAACCGGATGTGACGCAGCCGTTCAGCGAGCGTGCCGGGCGCGGCAAAATTTTCATACTGCGCCGCGTCGCCGATCTCAAACTTGATGATGTAAATCGTCGCGCCGGCGGACTGGAGTTCGCGGTAAAGTTCCGGCGTCAACGTGCCGAGGCAGACACTGATGCCGAGGGTCGTTTCGCGCCGCAAGGTTTCGATGAGCGGCAAAACAATTTCGCGGACGGCGACCGGGTCTTCGCCAGCTTGGATGTTGATGTCGGTGACGCTGGCGGGACGATGGTGGATGAGCATTTCCGCAAGCTGCTCGTGCAGCGCGCGGAAGCGTTTCAACTCGCGGTTGTCGCGGCGCATCCCGCAGTAGAAACAATTTTCGCGGCAGAAATTCGAGACCTCGACGACGGCGCGGACGAAGACTTCCCGGCCAAATTGCGCGCGCGTGGCGGCGGCGGCGCGTTCATGCAAATTTTTTTGGGTCGCGCCGTTTGTAATCAGCTCTGCCTCGGTTGGAAAATAATCTTGTGCCGCCACGCCGCAATTTAAGTTGGCGCGCGGATTTGAAGCAACGCATTTCATCTGCAAAATGGTGTTGGCAGTTCCGGCGCGCGCGGCTAGATTCCTCAAATGAAACTGCGACTCAATTTATATTTCGGTCTGGCGCTGGCCATAATGTTCACTGGCGCGGCGCTGGCGGGCGAACCGACTGCGTTGGAACTCATACAGACGGGCAATCAATATGTCGGCGTGCAGAGCAAGGATAAGGTCGTCCAGATTCGTTCGGAGAAATCCATCGCTAGCCTCACGCCGAACATCTGGTATGTGGTCTATTATGATCCCGACGCGACGTTCAAGGCCGTCGAGGTGAAATTTGGCGCCGGCCAAAAAATGGATGTGTCGCATCCCGGGCGGCTGCTGGAAAGATTCACCGACGAGAAGCTGCCGCTCCCGGCCGCGAGATTAAAAATTGATTCCGACCAAGCCATCAAAATCGCCACCGCGCAGCCCCTCCTCAAAAATCTCACGCTCAAGGCGACGCAACTCTGGCTTGAACACGGCGACAGCGGCCCGCAATGGCGCGTCAAGCTCTGGGCCGCGCAATTGAAAAATCCCAATGACGACGCGGACATCGGCGTGGTCATCATTTCGAGCAACGACGGCTCGGTCATCGAGACCGATCTGCATCCCAACAGCGTGGATTGATTTTCCCGCATGAACTGGAACCGCGATTGCGCCGCCGTCATCCCCTGTTTCAATGAAGCGGCGCACATCGGCCAAGTCGTTGCCGCCGTTCAAAAACATCTAACCAAAGTCATCGTCGTGAACGACGGCTCGACCGATGCCACTCTGGAAAAGGCGAAATTCTCCGGCGCAGAAATTATTTCTCTCGCGAAAAATTCCGGTAAGGGCGCGGCATTGCAAACCGGCTGGCGGCGCGCGCGCGAACTCGGCTGCCGATGGGTTTTGTTGCTCGATGGCGATGGCCAGCACGCGGCAGAAGACATCCCAAATTTTCTTGAGTGCTCCGAAAGCACCGGAGCCGCGCTCGTCGTCGGCAACCGCATGGAAAATTCCGGCGCGATGCCGGTCTTGCGGCGCGGCGTGAACCGCTGGATGTCGCAGCGCATCTCAAAATTGACCGGCGTCAACTTGCCGGACTCGCAATGCGGCTTCCGACTCGCGCACTTGGAAACGCTTGGCAATTTAAAGTTGCGCGCGAACCGATTTGAGATCGAGTCCGCCATGCTCGTCGCGTTCATCGCCGCCGGAAAAAAAGTTGAGTTCGTTCCCGTCCAGACGATTTACGAAAACGGCGTGAGCAAGATCAATCCGTTCGCCGACACGTTTCGCTGGCTGCGCTGGCGGCTGGCTCAAAGAGTTTTTTTCCGCGCCTGCAAGACGATGCGCGTGCCGTAATATGGCCGCACTTGGGCGCCGGGAATCTCCGCGCGCGCGGCCAGTTCGCGCCATTCGCCGAGATGAAAACTGCGTTTCACCGAAATCAACCCGTCCGCGCGCACGTTTTCACTAACGCGCAGCAGGCGCATCGTCAGCCAGAGCGCCGCAAAAAGCCCGGCGTTGCGATGCAGGTCGCAGATGAAAATCGCATCGCGGGTCACGCGCCACGCTTCGCGCCAATGCGTGACGACCTCTTCATCCGTCAAGTGATGCGTCATCTGCGAGGCGATGACGAGGTCGAAGCTGCCATCGGCAAACGGCAGTTGCAGCGCGGAGCCGACAACATTTTTTGCCGCGTAGCCGGATTTGAAAATGACCGGATTTGCGTCCAAGTTGGTGAAGCGCCAATCCCAGCCGCGCCGCCACGCCCAAGTTGACATTCTCTCTCCGAGCAAACCAGTGCCTGCGCCGACGTCGAGAATTTCCAGCCGCTCGCAGCCTTTTTTTCCGAGCCACGCCGGCAGGCGGCTGACAAACGGATGGCTGAACTGGCAGAGACGGTTGATGTAATCCAATTCGCGCAACGCCGCGAGTCGCGCAGCCTCGGAAAGACCCGGCGCGTCAAAAAATTCTGCTTGCGCTGAACGCTCGCGAAAAAACATGATTCCAGATAAGGCAAACATGGATTCAACTCAAGCTCCAGCCGTAAAGAAACCTACGTGGATAAAAATTCTGCTGCGCAAGGCCGTGACGCTGGTCTTCGTCACGGTGGTGTTCGGCTGGCTTTACAGTTGGGCCGCGCCGTGGGCGTTTGCGCCAAACCAGCCCGCTGGTTTCAAATACGGCCTGCTGCACGGCGCGATGATGCCGCTCTCGCTGCCGAGCCTCGTCATCGGGCGCGACGTGCCGATTTACGACCCGAAAAATTCCGGTCGCAGCTACAAGATCGGCTACATCTGCGGCGTGAACATCTGCGGCCTCGTGTTCATCGGCCCGCTGTTCTGGCGGCCGCGCCCAACTACATCAGCCAGCTCCGGTAAATCTCGATGACGTTCAATTCGCCGCCCGCCCAGTAACGATTGGCGGGCAACGAAAACATTTTTTTTGCGCGGTCGAACGTCAGCTTCACCGGCTGCGTCGGCTGATTCGGATCGTAGGCGGAAAATTCCACGCCGGCTTCGGTTGTCACCGCCGCAAATAAAATCATGCTGTGGTTGATCGTCAGCGACGGAAATTTCACGAGGTGGATGATGGGCGAAAGATTTTTTTCCAGCCGCGAGACGAGTGCCGCCGTCGTCTGCTGCTGGTGCGCGCGCGCAATCGGAAAAACCATCCGCCAGTGGCTGCGCAAAATATACGAGCGCCACGCGCCGCCGCATTCGGCTTTCAATAAATTTTCCCGCGCCGCGCTGAACTCAAAAAGATTCGCAAAACTTGGGATCACGATTTGCGCTTTCGGCTCGCAAGGTTTTCGCGGATTGCGCGCGACGATTTTACGGATTAGCTGGCGTAAAATTTCATCGCCAGCCAATTTTTGATCCGCGTCAAAACGCGCGTGATACAAAAACTGCCGCGCCGCGCGCGTCAGCACAAAACAGCGGTGCGCGTAATCCGGCCTGGGCGCGCGCGGACGGAAATTCATTTTCGCCGTGGCCGCGTCGAACTGGTATTCCCAAACCAGCTCGTTGGCGAACGCAAAACGGTCGCGGGCAAAATCAAACCGGCGCGGAAATTTTTCAGTGTCCATGCAAATCAGCTTGGCAACAAGTTACGGCTGCGTTACCAAGCTGACAATGCTTTACGAACGCTGGCGGAAAATTTCCTCGGAACTGCGCAACGAATTTGCCTTGCACAATTTCGCCGACGGCCAGCGCTGGACATTCGGCGAACTTTTTGACGCCGGCGAAAAACTGAAAAATGATGCGGCGAACACGGTTTTTCCGCGCGGCCATGCGCCGGAATTTATTTTTCTTCTGCTCGCCGCGTGGCGCGAAGACAAACTCGCCTGTCCGCTCGAAGCCGGACAATTGCCGCCGCCGATTCCCGCGCCGCCGAAAAATTGCGTCCACTTGAAATCCACCTCGGCCACCGGCGGCGCGGCGCGGTTCGTGGCATTCACGGCGGAACAACTCGTGGCCGACGCGGAAAATATCGTCGCCTCGATGGGCCTGCGCGCGGACTGGCCGAACCTCGGCGTCATTTCGCTCGTGCATTCGTATGGTTTTTCCAACCTCGTTTTGCCGCTGCTGCTGCACGGGATTCCACTGATTCTGGTATCTGCACCGCTGCCCGAAATCGTCCGGCGCGCGGCGGCCACGGAAAAAAATTTGACACTGCCCGCCGTGCCCGCGATGTGGCGCGCGTGGCACGAAGCGCAGGCGATTCCCCAAAATGTCCGTCTCGCAATTTCCGCTGGCGCACCGTTGCCGTTGCATTTGGAACAGGAAGTTTTCAAATCGTGCGGATTGAAAATTCATAATTTCCTCGGCTCGTCCGAATGCGGCGGCATCGCTTATGACGCGACGGATTCGCCGCGCGCCGATGCCGCGTGTGCCGGGGCGCCGATGCAAAATGTAAATTTATCGTTGAACACCGACGGTTGCCTGACCGTGCAAAGCCGCGCCGTCGCGGAAACGTATTGGCCGGACAAATTAAATTCGCTCGGCGGCGGAATTTTTCAGACGGGCGACCTCGCGGAATTCCAAGCCGGACAAATTTTTCTGCGCGGTCGGCTCGGCGACCAGATCAATGTCGCGGGCCGGAAAATTTCTCCCGAAGCCATCGAAAGAATGCTGCTTGCGCATCCGCAAGTGCGCGAATGTCTCGTCTTCGGCGCGCCGAGCCGTGAGGCGGAGCGGACGGAAATCATCGTCGCGGTGGTCGCGGGTAACGTTGCCGAGCGGACGTTGAAACAATTTCTGCTCGAAAAAATTCCCGCGTGGCAGGTGCCGCGCGAATGGCGGTTCGTTGAATCGCTGCCCACCAACGCACGCGGAAAAATTTCCCGCGCCGAATGGCGGCGTAATTTCACCGCCGGAACGCGCGGCTGAAACGCTTTCGGCTTGCTTTGTCGGCGGCTGACCATTATTTGCCAGCAGTCGTTTATGAATCCAGTCGCCATCGAGGCACATCTGACGCTCGTTTTGATCCAGTGGATGATCATCATCGCCGCTGCGTGGGCGTTCGGGCGGCTCGGAAAATTTTTCGGCCAGCCGCTCGCCGTCGGCGAAATCGCGGCGGGAATTTTGCTCGGCCCGTCTGCGCTCGGCGCGATCTGGCCGCACGACTGGCCGGTGCTGTTTCCGCCCAGCACCCAGCAATCGCTGCAGCTTCTCGGCAAGCTCGGCCTGATTTTTTTATTGTTCCAAGTCGGGATGGAATTCGACTACAGCCATCTGCGTTCACGCTCGCGCACCATCACCGCCGTTTCCGCGCTGGGCATGATCGGACCGTTTTTGTGCGGCCTCGGCCTTGGCCCGTGGCTGCACCGCGAATTCGCGCCGGCCGTGCCGTTCTTTGGGTTTCAACTTTTTTTCTGCGTCGCGCTTTCCATTTCCGCGTTGCCGATCATGGGCAGAATTCTGCTGGAAATGAAACTCGAACGCACCGCCATCGGCGCGATGGCGATCAGCACGGCGGCGATTGACGACGTGATCGGCTGGGTGTTGCTTGGCGTCGCCACCGCGCTCGTCACGGCGGATTTCAACGTCTGGCATTTGCTGCTGCAAATCGCGGCCATCGCCGGATTTTTTCTGGTGCTGCAAAAAATCGTCGGCCCATGGCTGCGCAAACTTTGGCACAAAAATCTTGCTGGTTCGGAGGAAAAAGGAATGCCCAATTCCTTTCTCGCGCTGCTGCTCATCGCACTGTTCGCGAGCTGTCTGGCGACGCATTATCTCGGAATTTTTGTCATCTTCGGCGCGTTTTTGTTTGGAACGTGCCTGCATCAGGAACCCGGCATCGTCAAAGCGTGGCGCGACCGTTTTTCCGGCGTGGTGCTTGTCGCATTCGTGCCGATTTTTTTTACGAACACCGGGTTGAACACAAAAATCGGCTCGCTTGCGACACCTGAAGCGTGGCTTGCCTGCGCTCTGGTTTTGATCGCCGCTGTCATCGGCAAACTCGGCGGCTGCTATCTCGGCGCGCGCCTGACCGGCCAGCCGCCGCGCGAGGCCGGCAGCATCGCCGCGCTGATGAACACGCGCGCGCTCATGGCGCTCATCGCCATCAACGTCGGCCTCGAACTCAAGCTGCTCACGCCCGCGCTGTTCACGATGCTCGTCATCATGGCGCTGGCGACGACGGCGATGTGCGGCCCACTGCTGCGCTGGTGGCTACCGAAGGAATTAAGAAAACTGGTGCCGGATTGAAGCCGACACCGTCAGTTTCCCAAGCCGCTTCCGCCCCGCTTGCTGGCCGCTGTCGTATAAAACACCAAAAACTTGACTCATGGCTGGCCGGGGCGTAGAACTGGCCTTCATCAGGTGCAAACGCCGTCCGCACGAGGCGAGCAAATCCCGGATTATCTATGAGAATCCAGCTTCATTGTTTGTTGATCGTGCTTGCGTTGCTCGCCGGGTTTGCGCGAACCGGGCGGGCGGCGGTGGGTTTGACCATCACGCCGAACACGGTCAGCAACACTTACAACGGCCCGATCACGGTGCAAGTGACCGGCCTCACGAACACGGAGACGGTGGTCATCCAGAAATTTCTCGATGCCAACACGAATGGCGTCATTGATGGGAGTGATCTCTTGTGGCAGCAATATACTTTGACGGATGGAACGAACTTCGTGATCGGTGGCGTGACGAATAATAATGTGCCCGGCGACACGGATGGCACGGCCAACGGACAGATCACGGCGAAGCTGAATTTTCAGAGCGATGTCTTGCAGACTTTCGGCGGCAAGTATTTGGTCAAGCTGTCGAGTCCAGTCGGGCATTTCACACCCATCACAAATTCTTTTACGGTCACAAATTTTCCCTACGCGCAGCGATTCACTGGCACGGTGGCCAGCAACGGTGTGGCCGTTCCCAATGCCGTTGTGATTTTGTTTCCTACCGCCCAGGACGGCAATCCGTTGGGTGGCTGTGTGGCCAATAATTCCGGCAGCTATACTCTGCCGGCACCGGCGGGAAGTTATTCGCTGGTTCCATTCAAAACCAATTTTATCGCCAACTTTAAAACCGCGCCGGCGCTCACTTTGAGCAATGGCGCGACGTTCACCACCAATTTGAGCCTCATCGCGGCGACGCAAACCATTTCCGGAAAAATTGTGGATGCCAATAATTCCAGCATCGGCTTGCCGGGAATTTTAACACCGGTGCAAACCCAGGACAGAAGCCTGCTGGGAACTTGCTTCACGGATACCAATGGGAATTTCACCACGCGCGTGAACGCCAATCAATGGGGCATCGGCGGCGACAGCGCAGCAGTCGCTTTTCACGGCTATGTTCAACCGCAAAACAAAACGACGGTTGATACCACAACCGGCAGCGTATCGGGCGTGACCGTCAAGCTGGCCAAAGCCACGGCTTTTTTTTATGGCACGGTCAAAGATAATTTGGGAAATCCGCTGCCGCAAGAAGTGGCGGTTTATGCCGACGATAATAATAATGGCTTGTATGAATCGGACGGTTATACCGACACGAACGGGAACTACGTCACCGCTGTGGTGGGCGGTTTGGGCAATAGCGATCCGTGGTATGTGAGCATTGATAACTCCAGCAGCTTCCCCAATTACATTTTTTCACAACCGACTTTCGATCAAAATGGCGGCACGAACATCGGCGTCGGTCAGGCGGTGCTGGCGAATATCACCGCCATTCTCGCGACAAACCATATCACAGGCAACGTCAGCTTCAACGGCAGTCCAGTCGTCGGCGTGCAAGTTGATGCCTACGCAACCATCGGGCTGGCGAGTTATCAATCAGAAGCGGACACGGACACGAACGGAAATTATTCGTTGAACGTCGTCACTGGCAACTGGACAGTGAATGTTTATGACTGTTGCGACAATGACAGCTTGGACAACATCCTCGGCAGCGGGAATTATGTTCCAACCAGCAGCCAAGGCGTGAACATCGCCAACAACAATGGCACGGCGAACTTCATGGTTTTGCCAGGCGGTTCGGGACAGCTATTTGGCTACATCAAGGACACCGGCGGCAGTCCGGTCGTTGGCGTTTCCGTCAGCGCCCAAGATCAGTCCAGCGGGCAAGGCTACAACGCCTCGACGGATGGCACCGGCTATTACTCCTTCGGCACCGTACCTAATGGCAATTATGACATCAGCGTGGATTGTGGCGGGTTAAACTCATTGGGCTATCAATGCCTGGCTGATGTTATCACGAATGTCGTCACCAGCAGCATCGAAGCGGACTTCACGGCGCAATTTACTGCCGCCCCGCTGCAAATCACGACCACTTACCTGCCCAACGGCACGAACACCATTTTTTACAGCCAGACGTTGCAAGCCACCGGCGGCACGCCGCCGTATAGCTGGTCCATTCCAAATTATTCCGCCAGCCTGCCAGCCAATTTGTCTCTGGCCACCAACGGCGTTCTTTCCGGCACACCGGCGACGACGGCCAAAACTTATAATTTTGACATCGTCGTCACGGACGCCGCCGCCAACATGGCGGAACAGGATGCGTTGCCGCTGACGATTGTAAATCCGCCTTTGCCGCCGCTGGTGATTACCAACCTTTCGCTGCCCAATGGCAACGTCGGCGCGGTTTACAGCGTGCAACTCGGCGCGACCGGCGGCCAATCGCCCTACACCTGGGCGCTCGCGCTGGGTTCCGCCAATCCGCCGCCGGGCGTGTTGATCAACGCCAGCGGCCTCATCTCCGGCACGCCGACGACGAACGGATTGTTTAATTTCAAAGTGCAGGCGACCGACGCGAATCTCACCGTGACCAACAAACTTTTCGGGATCATCGTCAATCCCAAGCCCGTGTTGAGCCTCGCGAGCTGGTTCACCAACCAGTTTCAAATGCGGCTCGCCGGCGCGTCCAACCAAAACTACACCGTGCAGATGTCCACCAATTTGAGTTCCGCCAGTTGGATTTCCCTGTTCATCACGAACAACCCGGCGACCAATGCGTTTCTGCTGACCGATCCCCACGCCACCAACCAGCAGCGCTTCTACCGCATTTTGATCGGCCCGTAGCTTCTAAATATTCTGAAAATAAAACCCGCAAAAATTTATGAAAAAAACTTTTTTAATGTTCTCGGTTATTATCGGAATCGTTTTTGGAATGGGCGCAATCACGCTTGCTAAAGCGCAAGACAAACTATCGGCAACACAACGATATGAATACGTTGGTGTCCGCTATTTAAGCGGTGACCGCGTAATGATTGTTTTTCCAGATGGAACACCAAAATTGCTTTCAGACCTCATGAAATACAAGCGGCCGAATTGGGCGGATGATCGAATTTTTAATCTTTCGCTGGCAGTGAATTATCTCGCAAAGCAAGGCTATGAACCAATAGTCAGCCCAACAGGCAATCCCGATAAAGATGATGTTTGGATGCGCCGTGCAGTGAATTAGTTTTTCCCGCTCAAAGTCAATTCCGCCGTCAATATGATTTTGCCGCCGACTTTTGCCGTCGTTTGCGCCTGAACCAGATTGCCCAGGCGTCCGACGATTTTGGCTTCGAGCAAAATGGATTCGCCCGGACGCGCCGTGCCGATAATTTTCACGTTGCGCAGCGCGGTCAGTTTCAAATTTTTGAGCGGCGGAATTTTCGGGTCGCTCTGCGCGACGACGCCCGCGAGCTGCGCGGCGGCCTCGGCCAGCAGCACGCCAGGAAAAATCGGTTCGCCGGGAAAATGGCCGCGCAAAAACGGCTCGTCGCCACGCACGGTATATTCGCCCGCGCCGCTTTGACCGGGATTCAATTTGGTGAGCCGGTCAACAAAACGGAACTCCGCGCCGTGCGGCAGCAGCGCCAGCGCGCGTGGCAAATCGGCGGCGATGTTCATGGCGCGAGCGGGTTGGTCACCTTGAAATCGTCCGGCGGCGTCCATTCAAAAAGTTTTTCGTCGAGCGGCGGGTTCACGATGGCGTTCGTGAAATCGCTGCGCATCCGCGAGCCGTCCACAAAAATCATTTCCGTGCTCACGAGCGAATAATCATTGGTCGCGAGGCCGAGGTTCAACTCCGGCATCATCTGCAATGCGAACTGGCTTTTCGGTTGCAGCGACAGTTCCCACGCGCCGTTCGTTTGCGTGATGGAAAGGATTTGAAACTGCGCCGCGAATTCCTTCTGGTCGCGCGGAAAGCCGGCCTGCAACAGCGACATCGTGTCGCGCAACTGTTTCGGCGTGCTGTTGCCGAGCGGATAGCGTTCGGCGCGTTTGAGCAGCGGATAGACCACAAACATTTCGTCGCCGCTGCGCACGGCGATGGTGCGCGCCGGCCGCCCCAACTCCCAGCGAAAATCATTTGGCGCGGAAAAAATAATATGGCCCGGCGCGACGAGCGGTTGCGTGAGCGACTTGAGCGTGCGCGTCTGCGTGAAATCCGCCGACCAGGTGCGCAAGTTCGCTTGCGCGGCGAACCAGTGGTCCAAAACGGAATTGGTGTCATCGGCACGAACGGCGGGCAGCGCGGAAAAAATTCCGAGCGCAAAAATAAGTTGGCGGAGTATTTTCATTTTTTATTTGTCGTCCGGCCAGACGGGGACGAAGTGAAACCATTGCGACGGATGCTGCCGGATGACCGGCTCAAACGCACGCAGGATTTCTTGCGTCAATTGGATGCGCGCGTCGCGGTTGCCGATCACCGCACGGTCATAAATGATTTCCGGTAAAATCTGCGCGCGATAACCACCCGCCTCGCGCACGATGAACGTCGGCACGATGGCGCAGCCGGACGCGCGCGCGAGTTCGGCGGCGGCGATGGAGCCGGAAAAATTCTGGCCGAACAATTTCACTTCCACGGCGGTCGGCGCGGGCGGACGATCCACGAGCAGCGCGACGGTCACGCCCGTTTGCAGGCGCTTGATGATCTCGATGAACGCGAACGCGTCTTCGCCGACGACGAGCGTTTCGATGCCCCAGCGCGCGCGCGAGGCCTGACGCATCGCGGTCAAGTGCGGATCAGGTTCGGCTTGCGTGAGCACGAGCAGTTGGCAGCCATGGCGCGCCATGAACGCGCCGCCAAGCTCCCAGTTGCCGAGATGCGGCGTCACGAGCAAAACGCCGCGTCCGCGCGCGGCGGCGGCGGTGAAAATTTCCCAGCCGTTCCAATCCACGAACCAGTCGGCCACGGCCACGCCGCCTTCGTAACGCCACAAGTCCGCGAGCTTGAGTGCGAATTCGGAAAATAATTTTCGCGCGGCAGTTTCAGCGGATTTGCGGTCGCCAGCGAAAATGGGCAGCAAATTTTGGATGACGATTTCGCGCCGATGCGCGGCGAGCCGCCAGTAAGTCGCGGCGGCCAGTTTCGCGAGCGATTCGAAAAATGACTTCGGAAAAAGGCGCGTCAGCGTCAGGCCGATTTGCCAGAGGCGCGCGCCGTAAAATTGCGATGGCGCGGAAATTTTATTTGTCGGCGCTTTGGCGGTTTTAACTCCCAGAAAAAATTTCCACCAGACCGGCAGCAGAGAAATTGAGAACAGCATATTGCCCGCGATGCCGACGGCGCACACGCGGCCGAGGCTCGACATCCCGGCGTTGCTCGATAGGCCGAGCGAGCCGAAACCAGCGATGGCCGTGCCGCCGCAAAGCAGCAACGCGCGTCCGACCGAGCGGTGCGCGAGCTGCAGATCGCCGTGACAACGACGCAATGCGAGCTGCATGAAAATGCTGTAATCCACGCCCGTGCCGAGAATGAGCGGCAGCGCCATCAAGTTCAGCAAATTCCATTGCCAGCCGAAAATTTTCATCGCCGCGAGCAGGCAAAATCCGCTCAACGCCAGCACTGCAAGACTTGCCAAAATTTCCGCAAGCCGCCGGAACGCGAGCCAGAGCGACAGCAAAATCAGCGCGGCCATCGGCAGCAACAATTTCCAGAGATTGCTTTTGACGGCGGCCAGAACCGTGCCGCCGAGCATTTCCCAACCGGAAAGCCAGACGCCATCGTGGGGCAATTGCACATCAAGTTTGGAAAACGAGGTTGCGTTCGTTGAGGGATACAAAAAGCCGACGGCGAAAAATTGGTGCGGTTCGCGCGCCGCGAGTTTTTCAAAAATCCAGTTGTCGAGCGGGTTCGTCGGCCAGAAAACATTCGTGGTCAAAACGGCGCGCTGCCATGTCGCGAGAATTTCATCGGTCAGGCCGAGCGCGCTGTCGGCAAAACCGTTCGTCGCGGCGGCGGCGTGAAACGCGGCGCGCTCGGAAATCAATTTTTGCGCGGCGGCGCGATTTTGATTTTGAAATTCTGGTCGCGGCCAGAGCGCGGCCGGCAGAGTAAAGCCGGCGAGCGTCTGGTTGGCAACGGCGGCATTCAGCGCGGGCAGAACGGCGTCGAGTTTTTTGGCCACTTCATTTTCTTCGCGACCGGAAACGACGAGCCAGAGCGGATCGCGCTGCTGGCCGAGATTTTCCTTGATGGCGTCGAGCGTTGCGTAAGCCTGGCTGTCGCGCGGCTGCAAGGCGTCCGCGCTGGCGTCCATCTTCGGCAGGCCGGAAAATAAAATCGCGCCGCACAGCAAAATTAAAATTGCCGTGGTGGTGAAAATTATTTTTACGCGCAGTGGATTCAGCGGCGCGGCAGTTTCAATTTTAATTTTCTCCGAAGCTGAATTTTTTTGCGGACGCATCCGTTGGGGAAACAGCGGCGGTAGAAATGCAAAGATCATCACGCAGGCCGAAAGCGCCACGCCGATGCCGACGAGCGAACCGAGTTGCGCAAGACCGGGTAGCCCGCCGAAGTTCAAGACGAGAAATGCGGAAATCGTCGTCACCGCCGCCCAGAAAATACTCGGCGCGATGGCGCGGCGGATTTGCGGGATGGACAGTTCCGGCTGCGCGAGCGCCTCCTGATAATGCACGACCGCATAGTCCACCGCGAGGCCGAGCAGGATGGCCGCGAAGCCCATACTGATGACGTTGATGACGCCAAAAATCAATCCGCCGAGCGCGAGCGTCGCGGCGAGAATCAGCGCGAGCAAAGTCAAAAGCCAGAGCATCGGCTTCAAGCGCCGGTGCGCGAGCCAGAATAAAATGGCGATGATGACCGACGTGCCGCCGACGGACAGCGTGATGTCGTGCTTCATGCTGCCGGAAATTTCCGCAACGAACGCGGGCCGGCCGGTGTAGCCAATTTTTATTTTTCCAGCGGACGGACACGCGGCAGCGACGGATTTTTTCACGGCGTTGAACCAGTCGGTGCATTCGCGGTAGCCTTTCAAATCGCCGCGCGCCTGGACAAAAATCATGCGGAACGTGCCGTCGGTGCTGGCAAATAATTGCTGTCCCGAACCAAAACCGGGCGCGGCGGCGGCGACATTTTCCGGCAGGCGCGTCAGGCCGAACGGATCGTAACCCGACTGCGCGATTTCGGCGGGCGAAAGCGTCGTGGCCAGATTGTCGCGCGTGGCTGCAAGCACGGTGGCGAGATTCGTTTCAGAAAGCTGGGCGGCGAGATTCGCAAATTTTTCCGGCGACTGGTTGAGCCAGAGATACGCGATGAGTTCGGCGGTCTGTTCGGGATGTTCGAGCCACGGCGGCTGCCAAGTGACGCTCGCAACTAGGTTAGTTTCCGCGCGCAACTTTTCCGCGATGGCGCGCGCGGCGTTTTCAGCGCTGTCGGCGTCTGGGCTTTTTACGGTGACGATGAGTTCGCGCGCGTTGGTGAAATGTTGCTGGTAAATTTTGAGGCCCTGGACAGCGGTAACATTCACGGGCAGCAGGTCGAGGACTTCGACATCAAAATGCAGACGCGCCAGCCCGGCGATGATCGGGATGAGCAGCGCGAGCCACCACCAGCGGAACCATTTCATGGCGAAAATTCGCCCTCCAAAATTTCGCCTGTGCGTAGATTTTCCAAGTGCCAGGAATTATTTTCAACGCCAGAAAATTTCCAATTGCCGCCCAAATTTGCGCCGAGCAGCGCGCGCGGCAGTTGAAACCACGCGAACCGCTCCGGCGGCGCGGCGCGTCCGTGCCAGGTGTCCTTGTCCGCGCCGAATTCGATCTGCCACTGGTCGCCGGAAATTTGCGCGGTCACGAGCGGGAACGGCATCTTGGAAAACTGGATGAAAAAAATTCCGTCCGCATTCGTCGCCAGCAGCAGGTCGCCGGCGAGTTCGGGTCGGTCAGAAGAAGGTTTCCAAACCGCCTGGCCTTGCTGCACGCGCCAGCCGGGCGCGGAAAAATCGGCGGGCGGCAACGGCGGCGCGGTGCGGCAGCCAGTGAAAATCGCCAATAGCAGCAAGGCTAAAATGAAATTTTGGCGGCGCACAAAAACGGTTTCCGCTTCAACTGGCCGTCTCAACTTTCGCGACGGGTTCGGAGATTTTTGCTTCCTTTGCACTTTGTGGCGCGAAGGAAATGTGCGGCACGAGCGGCCAGCGTTTTTGCAGTTTGACGAGCAGCCAGAAATATTTCAACCGCCAGCGCAAACTCCAGCCGCCTTCGAGTTCGCCGGCGAGGACGGCGTTGACGGCGGACGGCAAATCGTGATGGTTGCGCGGCTGCAAAAACAATTCCATGAACGGCGTGGTGTAATAATTTTCCACGACGCGCCAGTAGAACATCAGGCCTTTGCGGACGCGCTTTTCATAGTTCGTGAACAAGCGTTGATTTGGCCGGCCCTGCGCGAGGGATTTTTGGACGACTTCGGCGGCGATTTTGCCCGACCACATCGCGAGAAAAACGCCGGCGGAAAAAATCGGATCGAGAAAACCGGCGGCGTCGCCGACGCGCAGCAAACGGTCGCCGATGAACTTGCGGTTGTAATAGCTGAAATCGGTGGTCGTCTGCAAATCGCCGAGGCAGCGCGCGTCTTGCATGCGCGACTGCACGGGCGGGCTGGCGGCAATCCAATGCTGGAAAATTTCCGCCGGCGTGCCGCCAAATTTGGCGAACTCGTCCTTGTCAATGACGAGGCCGACGCTGGTTTTCGTTTCGCCGACGGGGATGATCCAGAACCATTTGTTTTCGAGCCGCACGATGACGGTGTCGGAATTAGCCTCGCCGGCATCGCGCCGGACATTTTCAAAATGGCCGAACACGGCGACTTTTTTCCAGGTCGGATGCAGCTCGCGGAGATTTTCCTGGTTGCCGGTCAAGTTGCCGCGACCGCTGGCATCAATCAAATAAGCAGCGCGAAAATTGTGGATTTTTCCATCGGGATCGCGCGCCTCGATGTTCACACCGTCGGGATCGGAAACGGTTTTGGTCACCGACCAGCCTTCGCGCACGTCCGCGCCGGATTCGCGCGCGTGCTTGAGCAGGACGTGATCGAACGTCGCGCGTTCGACCTGGATGGCTTCGGGTTCGCGATTGAATTTTCCTTGGCGGAAAACGAAGCGCGTGCCGAGCGAGCCATTGCCGAGTTCAAACTGCGCTCCGAACTTGCGGACGAACGGGCCGTTCCGCAATTTTTCCAGCACGCCCATGTCGCGGAAAATGGTCATGTTGCAGGGCAGGAGCGATTCACCGATGTGGAAGCGCGGGAAAAATTCTTTTTCGAGGACGAGCACGCGTTTGCCCGCGCGCGAGAGAAAAGTGGCGGCACTGCTGCCGCCGGGGCCGCAACCAATCACGAGTGCGTCATAAACGTCCTTGTTCACGCCACCAGTTTGGGGAAGTGAAGGATGATGGCAAGCAAATCCATGGTAGGGTTACACCCCATAGCCTGCGCCGAATAATTTGGTATGATGGGCGACATGAAAAACGAAACCTTGTTCATCACGTTTCTGTCCGCCGTCACGTTCGCCGTGGGCTGCGGCAAAGAACCAACCGCGTCCCAACAAATTGACAAGATCAAAACCGAGACGACGCAGGCGGCGCAGGACATGAAGGATTACACCTTCGCGCAGAAGGATGAATTCGTTAAATCTATGCAAGACCAGTTGACCACGCTGAACCAGAACTTGGACAAGCTCGCGGCCAAAATCAACACTTCCAGCGACGCGGTTCAGGCCGAGGCCAAACCCAAGTTGCAGGCCTTGCGCGATCAGGCGGCAAAATTAAGCCAGGATTTGGCCGATGATCAGAATGCCACGGACTCCACTTGGGACAGCGTCAAGGCCGGCACCAAAAAAACTTACGACTCGCTGGCTTCCAGTTTCGCGGACGCCCGCCAATGGGTGAGCGACAAGATCGCGCCTTGAACTTCAAACACGGTTCCCGGAAAAATCGGCTGGATAAAATTGATTAGAAATTCAGATCGTTCACCGGCTGGGCGGGCGCGTTCGTGGCGGGTGATGTAAATAATCCTTCCAGGCTGCGAAACGGATGCAGCGGCACCAGCAGGATTTTGGGGATGTAGATCGGCGTCACCACCGGTTCGCTCAACTGGCCGGTGACATGGCATTCAAAAATCTTACCTACCGGCGACAACACCCAGCTCACCATCGCGCCGATCATCGGCAGGTTGCGCAGCAGTTGCGCCGTCACGCGCGCATTCACATTCTGTTGCAAGTCCACCGTGCCGGCGTATTGCAGCCGCATCGTAGTCGAGCGGATGAGCAGCGAGTCGGTGGTGATCACGCCGTTGGTGATGATGAATTGCGCGGCGGCGTCCTTTGCGCGGCTGTTGCCCAGCCCCGGTGACACGGTGTTCAAGACCGGCGACATAAACGCAAACATCGGCACGTCCCACAGCAAGCCGTCCTGCACCTGCGCTCTGCCGGCACCGTTCCAAGAATGCCAATCCGCCGAGCTGGCGTTGGTAACGAAGACGTCGCCGCTCAATCGGCCTTCGAGATTATTTTTGTTGGTGGACAAATCCGCCGCGAGCAAGTGCAGATTGATGTTCGTCACCGCAAAGGAAAAATCAAAGTCGCAATCGTGCCCGACGGGCCGGAAATCCAGATAGCCCGCGCCCGCGCCATGGCCGCCGTAAAGTTCCGCCACGATGTTGCTCAAAGTCAGCGATTGCTTGAACCAGCGGAGAGTGCCGGTCACGTTAGTCGTTGATAATCTGGCCCAGCGAAAAGGCACGCCACGAAGAATTTCGATGTTCAGGTCGGCGTATTCTGCGTCACGACCGCCAATTACATTGATGACTGGCGTGCTGCCATGCACCCGTGCCAGCGGCGGCGAGAGGAAATGATACGGCTCCAGCATATTCGCTGTCTTCGGCCCGATGGCGCGCGCCACGGCTTGCGGATCCGCCAAGGCCAGCCCATTCGTAATCCAGATGGCTGCCCGCCGCAAATCAAGAAACAGCGTGTCCGCCTTCAGCCATTGCGCGCCGCCCGCGCGCAACAATTCCGGCGCAAAAATGATCGCCGACCGGTTCGTGTAAACAAAAGTTCCGGTGACGGAATCCATTTCCTGTCCGCGAATGGCGAAGTTCGTCAACGCGAGCCGTCCGGTGGCGCACAAAGTTTCCAGCGTCCGCAAATTGCCGCTGACATCCACCGCCAGCGACAGCGGCTCGCGGCAGTTAAATTGTGCCAGTCCATGCACGGCATTACTCGTCGTCAGCAGCGCGCCGATGCTGGCCTCGGCCAACTGACCAGTGAGAAGGCCGTGGAAATTTTTTGTGGCTTCGCTTTCTTCGCCGGTCAGCCGCAATCGCGTCCGTCCTTGCACCATCGTCAAATCCGGCAAGTCGAGCAGCAAATCCGCGTAGGAAAAACGCGCGCGCACTTCATCCAGCGTCGCGCCGGCGGTGACCGCGTTGGTGAACGCGAGTTCGCCGCGCACCGACACGGAAGGCTCGATGTCGTTCTGCCAGTAGTTCAAAGTATTCGTCCACGGCGGCAGCCGCAGAAAACCGTCTGCGCGCAAAACCGGCGGCTGCGTCCAAAAAATTTTCTCCAAGGGCGCGCGCGCTTTTTCCGTGAGCCATCCGGCGATGGCGTGAAGGTCAAATTGCGCATCATTCGTGAAAGTCAACTCGCGGGTGGACACGTCCAGCGCCACACTGGCGGTCAATGTGCCGCCGCCGAGCTGCGCCACCAAGTTGGTGACCGCCAGCGTCGGCGCGGCCCAGACGCCGGCGCAGTTGATGGCGTTGGCGTCGAGCGTTTGCGAGTGGAGTTCACCCAGCCGCACCGACCACGCGAGATGGAACGGTTGGAGGTTGGTCCAGAAACCCCACGCCGCGGCGGAATTTGTCGGCGCCTCGGCAGGTTCGGTCAGGTTCAACTCGGCCTGAAAATCATGCGCGACCAGCCACGGCGTGTTCACGCCCGTCGCGGTGGCGCTCAACCACGCGGTGATGGAATGCGGATTCAGCGCATCGCCGGCCAGAGCCAGCCGCAGTTGCGGTTCGCCTTGAAAATGAATCTGCCGCATCGCCTCGGAAAAAACATTGAGCGCGGCGAGGCGGGCGCTCTGGTTGGCGCTGCCCCCGCCAAGAAATTTCCATTCGAGCACTTCCGGCGCGTGGACGATTTCTCCGCTGACGCCGATTTGCGCGCCGGCAAATTCCGCGCGAAAATGATCGAGCGCCCAAGCGTCATGCGCCAGAAAACGCAGTTGAGCCTGAAGGTTGGTGAGCGTCAGGGAATTGGTCGGCGAGAGCGGCAGCGTGAACTGGCCGTCACGCACTAGCAGTCCGTCCAGTTGCCAGCGCCGGTGCAGCAGGGCGGGGAAATTGATTTGCAGTTGCACCTGCCGCGCGGCAAAAGCCGGGCTGTCGGCTATCTGCATTTGTCCGGCCCGCACGTTTTCCGCCACGAAGCCGTGGATGAGACTCAGGCGCAGGCGAGAAAATTCCAGTTTCACCCCGCGCTCCTGCATGGTGCCGACGAGCCGCGCCTTCAGAAAATCCGGCAGCCCGATGCGGTTGCACCAAAGAAAAGCCGCCAGCACGGCGAGCACACTAAACCACGCGGTGAAGCGGACGCAGCGAAAGGCGATGCGGCATTTTCGCCAGAATCCAGGCATATCACGGGGCGTTGGGCGGGATGGTCAGGTTCGCCGCGACCATCTGATAGGGAATGACGGGGAAAATAAAAGCCCAGCGCTCGCCGTCAAGCGTTACGGCGGCCAGCGCCGTTTGGGCGCTGGGAAGTTCTAGGCCAAAATCAACCGAAAGTTTTTCGCCGGTCTTCAGTTCGATGGTGACCTGCAGGTTGCCAGGATTGAAGCCGTATTTTTCCGGCGCGGTGATGTTGCGGCCAACCCAGCCGACGGCGACCAGGCTGGTCAGTTGTTGCAACGTCTGCTCGATGGCTCGCGGATCAATTATGCCCTGCGAGCCGTCGGCGAGCGACCATTTGCCGTCGCCGGTGCGGAGCAACTGGCGCGTCTTGCCGTTTTGCTGCAGCGTGATCTGCGTGACGTTCGTCTCCGAAAAATTCCAGATGCGGCGGTCGCGAAATTCCCAGCCCGCCTCCGGCAACCGCCCGAAATCCTCCAGCTTGAGTGCGTAAACAGAATCCTCGTCGCTGCGTTTGACCAGGATGCGGTCCAACGTGTTCGTGCCAAATAGCAATTGGGTCAGCACGCTGTTCGTGTCGCCCGCCGTGCCGCGCAGAATGATCTGGCGCGACGGGGTCGCCAGACCGACGCCCTGCAAATCCGCCACCGTGGCAGTGTCCTTCACAAACTCTGCGACGCGCAGACCCGCGAGCAGCTTGATGAAATTCTGCACGGTTTCATTGTCGGCGGAAAATTTTTCGCCCACCACTCCCCAGTCATTCGGGCCGCGCTGTTGCAGGGTGAAATGATTTTCCCCGCGCACCTCGATCTCCGCCACCGGCGCGGTGAACGCGAGCAGGTGCGGATCGCGAAAATCATTCACTGCGCCGTGCCACGGAGTGAAAACGTCGCTGGCGGCGGTCACAACGCTGTTCCAGCCCTCACGCCGCGCATAAAGCTGCGGGGAATTTTCCGACACACTTTTTCCAGCATGGACGGCGGCGTCAAAATTAGTGCCGTGCCCCAGCCACACATCGAGGGCGGCGGGCTGCAAACCGTAGCTGCTCAAGTCGGCCGGATTATCGGTGACAAATTGCGTGACATGCCCGGCCTGAAGCTGCTGCAACGCGAAGTCAAGCCGCGCGCTATCCGCCCGCACCGACAACGGGCGGATCATGCGCCAAAGGTGGTTCGTCGGGTCGCGACGGAATTCCATCGCCTTCGCGCCGTTCGTAATCATAATCCAGTCCGTCGCAGCAACAGCATCCACGAGTGCCGTGTCACGCCATTCGTCCGCCGAGTGCGGGAGCAATTGCAGCCAGCCCGCGTCCGTCACGAACGCGCCGTCCAGTCCGACAACGCGGATGAAAACCTGGTCGCCCGGCGCGGTCTTGTTGCCGATGATCAACTGCCAGTGCTGGTCGCCGGCCTGCAGCACAAGCGAATACTGCGGATTTTCAAAGCCGAAATCCGCGTCGGAATTTTTGTGGCTGCTGATTTCAGCGGCCGTAAGACGCGTGGCCGGCACCAGTTTTTCAAGCGCTTGTGCGAGCGACTGGATTGCGGCGACCTGCGCCGGATAGGCCAGCGGCTTTTGCAACTGCCACGCGCCATTGGTTTGGACGGCGGCAATTTCCAGCGCGTTGGCCGGGCTGATCTGAATCGCCGTCAGGTCGGCGGCGCGCAAGCCGGGCAGCAGATTGCTATTCGCCGGCGTGGCGGGCGGGAGAAATTTCTGGCACAGCCAGATGCCCGCGAACAGCGAGGCCGCGAGCACGAACCAGAGGGTGGTGGTTTTGGATTTCATTTGCGGCGCACAAGCCAGACGAGCCAGCCGAGGAACAACACGCCGCCGGGGAGCGCACCAAGCAGCAGCCAGTCCAGTTGCTGTGATTTTTTTTGCGTTAGCGTCAGGTGGAATTCCGTGACGGGCTGCGGACTGATGCCCGCCAAAAGTTCCTGCCGGTCGAGCAGCCAGTTGACCGCGTAATTTAAGAAATCACGGTTGGCGGCGGCTTCGATGATTTGATTGTCGAGAAAAAGCGAGTCGCCGGCGACGACGATGCGCGTGGTGCCAAGCGGCGTGGCCAGACCCGCCACGGGTTTTTGATCCACCGCCGCAATCAGCGGATAACTGCGCGGGGTAGCGGCGGGATCGCTGGCCAGCGTCGAAACTTCGCTGGACAAAACGAGTTCGTCCACTTCCGGCGCGTTCGCAGGCGGATTGGCCCAATCTACTTTAGTGATGGGACGCGGCAAGACCATTTCCAGCGCGAGTTGCGTGAGCGGATTGACAAACGTCTTGGGATTGAATGCGCGGACGACCACCACTTGATCGCCGATGGAGTTTTGCGGATCCTTCACATAGCTCGGAACAACATTGACGCCCCACTTTTGTAAAATCGGTTCGAGACCGACTGGTTGCGAGATGGAGGCATAATTGAACAGCGCCAAAAGCCGTCCGCCCTGCGCGAGATACTTGTCAATCTTTTGCAGTTCGGATTCGTCCAGCGACGTGGTTGGCGCGGCAATGATGAGCAGGTTGCAATCCGGCGGCACGGCGGCGTTGCCGAGCAATTCCAGATTGTTCACGCGGATGTCATTCTGCGCGAGCGTCAGGCCAAATTTGGAAAAGCCGTTGTCGCTGGTGTCGGCGAGCGATGACTCGCCGTGACCCTGCAAAAAATAGGCTTTGAACGGCTGCGCGTGGGCGAGCGCGAGCAGCTTGGAGGTGAACATGAGTTCGCCATTGAACGCGACCGGCTTTTTGCGGAACTGCAATTTGCTTTGCCGTGGATCAAAATCGGGGTCGTTCGGATTCATCGGCACCGTCTGAAATCGCACGATCGCGTCGCCGGCCACGATGTCATGCCGATCGCCGCAGGCGAAGATGACCAGATCTTTGCCCGGCGGCGCGTTCGGGCTGTCAGCGGCACCAGGCAAATTATATTGCTCTTTTATTTTTTCCGCCGCGCCGGGATCGGCAATGTAATCCACGGTTTGGACGGAAATATTCTTGTTCGCCGCGTGATACTCTTTCGCCAGCGCGAGCAGGGTCGGATAAAAATTGTCCGCGTCATGCGTGTCGTAGTAAAGCGTCACCGTCATCTGGTTCGTCAACGAATTCAAAACCACCAGCGTGCGCGACGAAAGCCCGACGTTCGTCTGTGAACTCAAATAGAACCGATGAAAAAATTGCGCGCCGAGATAATTGAGCATCACCACCACCGCCAGCACCAGCACGGTGCGCACGAGCATATCGAAGGCGATTTTCCAGCGGTTCGCCGGCGAAAAACTGGGGCGGGATTTTTGTTGGTCGCTCATGTCATTTCCAGCGGCGGCTTTCCACCACGCGCAGCGTCAGGAACAAAAAGAAAAAAGTCGCGGTCGCATAAAAAACCACCGCGCGCGTGTCCACCGCGCCGCGCGCAAAATCCTCCATCTGGTCAAACAGGTTGAAATACGACAGCACCTGCGTCTGCCAGTGCGCCGCCACGAGTTTGGACTGCGCCGCCTTCGCCAGATAAGCCAGCGAAAACAGACTGATGCCCAGCACGAAACTGATCATCGCCGCCGTCATCTGGCTGCGCGAAATGGCTGACGCCAGGGAACCCATCGCCAGAAACACGCAGCCGATCAGAAAAATGCCCAGATACATTCCGCCCACCGTGCCGGCGTCCAACGCGCCGGATTGATTGGTGAAACGCTGCACGAAGAACAGGCAAGCCAGCAACGGCAGCCACGCGATCATGTAGAAAATGATTGCCGCCGCAAATTTTGCCAGCACCACCTGCAAATCGCCCACCGGCGTTGTCATCAGTGTTTCAAATGTGCCGCTCGCCTTTTCCAGCGCGAACAGCCGCATCGTGATGACCGGCGTCGCCAGCAGCAGGATGAGCCAGAAATAAAACGTGCTGTAAAACATTTCCGTCACCGGCGCGGTGAAAGGCGCGCTGCCGATGCCCGCGATCAACACGACAAAACTCAACCCCAGCAACAGCGTGATCGCCGCGATGATGACATAGCCCGTGAACGAAAAAAAGAACGACGACAGTTCGCGCCGCAGCAGCGTCCAGAAAATTCTCATTCAACCTCCTCCGTCGTCGGCCGCGTGACCTGCATATAAATGTCCTCCAGCGAATGCCGGCTGCGCGTCAGTTCGCGCAGCGTCCAACCATTGACCCGGGCCAGATTAAAGATGAGCGGGCGCAAATCCCGTCCGTCGGCGGGTGTTAAAGCGCAGCGGAAAAATTCACCCTCGCCCGCCGAAACGTCGAACTGCGCGACCTCCGGCAAATTTTCCCAGACCGTCCGCAGCGCCTCCGCCGGCGCAGCGATCTCGGCGATGACCTGACTGCCGCCGGCCATCCGCCGCTGCAAATTTTCCGGCGTGTCCGACGCCAGCACGCGACCGCCCAGCATGATCAAAACGCGCCCGCACATCATCTCCACTTCCGGCAAAATGTGCGTTGAGATCAAAACCGTGTGCTTGCCCGCCAGACTTTTGATCAAGGCACGGACGGAACGGATTTGCTGCGGATCAAGGCCGATGGTCGGCTCGTCTAAAATGATCAGTTCCGGATCATGCACCAGCGCGTCCGCGAGGCCGACGCGTTGTTTGTAACCCTTGGAAAGCTGCCCGATGATGCGACGACCGACATCCGCAAGTCCGCATTGTTCCATCACCGTCGCCACGCGCTCGCGCGATTTTTTCCAGCCGAGTCCTTTCAGCCGCGCGCGAAATTTCAGATACTCGCGCACGCGCATTTCCGGATGCAGCGGATTGTTTTCCGGCATATAGCCGATGCGCCGCCGCGTCTCGTCGGAATCATGAAACACATCGAAGCCCGCCACGCGCACCATGCCGCTCGTCGCCGGCATGAAGCCCGACAGCACGCGCATCGTCGTGCTTTTGCCCGCGCCGTTCGGGCCGAGCAGGCCGACGATTTCGCCGCGCGCGACCGTGAACGAAATATCGTCCACCGCCGTGCGCCCCGCGTAGCGCTTCGTCAAATTGGAAACTTCAATCATCACTGCATCAGCCGTAAAAAATCTTCGCCAGTGTAGCCGGAAAAATGCGGTCACGGCGAACAAAATTTCATCTGTGCCAACCTTAAACAGGCAAACGCCGCCGGAGTTGCGTTCAAAATAAATTGACTTCCCCGCCCGCCGCGCAAAAAACTGCGTGCGTGAATTCCCGCGCGGACAATTTCTACGCCGACTGGCGCGAACGCCGCCGCGCCGTGGCCGCGCTGCGCGACGACGGTTCCGCGCCGCCCGAAAAATTGCTGCAAGCCGTCTGGCAACACCAGCGTCTCCAGCGCGATAAATTAAAAACGGCGGACGGCCAAAGCGTCCGCGTGCTGCATCCGGGTTTTGCCAGCGTCGAAGGCGGACCCGATTTTCGCGGCGCGGTTTTGCAGTTTGCAAATGAAAAGCCCATTTCCGGCGATGTCGAGATTGACCTGCAAACCAGCGGCTGGCACGCGCACGGCCACGATAAAAATTCAAATTTCAAAAATGTCGTTTTGCACGTCGTCTGGGAAGAAGTCCAAAGTCCAAAGTCTAAAACCCAAAGTCCGCTGGCGGTTTTGCCCTTAAAAAATTTCCTCGACGCGCCGCTCGCCGAACTGGCGCTCGCGCTGGAAAATGAATCAGGTTTGCCGGAAAATTTGCGCGGCAAATGTTCCGCGCCGTTGCGTGAACTTTCCGAATCACAATTGGCCGAACTGCTTCACGCCGCCGCCAAAGTGCGTTTTCAAAACAAGGCGGACGCGATGCTGGCCCGCGCCAAAAATTCCGGCTGGGAACAGGCGCTCTGGGAAAATTTGTTCCGCGCGCTCGGCTACAAAAATAATATTTGGCCGATGCAAAATCTCGCGGAGACAAAGCCGCGCTGGACGCGCGGCACAAATTCGGCGTTTGAGATTCAGGCGCGCCTGCTCGGCGTCAGCGGGCTGCTGCCGGACGAACTTACGCGTGCGCAAAAAAACTCTGACACATTTTTGCGCCGCGCGTGGGATTTTTGGTGGCGCGACCGCGATGAATTTGAGGTCTGTATTTTGCCGCGCGAAGTCTGGAAATTTCACGGCCTGCGCCCGGCCAATCATCCGCAGCGGCGGCTCGCGCTGGCGGCGCACTGGCTCGCGGCGGAAAATCTGATTTCAAAAATCGAAAATTGGTGCGCGGTGGAAATTCCCGACAAAAAACTTTTGGCATCGCTCCACGAAATTTTTCAAATCGAGCGCGATGATTTTTGGTCGTGGCATTGGACCTTCAAATCCGCGCGGATGATCAAACCGCAGCCATTGTTGGGTGAAGCGCGCGTCACGGATTTGGCCGTGAACGTGATTTTACCGTGGCTCTGGATTCGCGCCCGCGCCGGCGGCAATGAAGAATTGCAACGCGAAGTGGAACGCCGACTTTTTGCGTGGCCGGTGGCGGAAGATAATTCGGTTTTGAAACTTGCGCGGCAGCGTTTACTCGGAACCTCAAACGCACGTGTTCTAAAAGGTGCGGCGCAGCAGCAAGGCTTGATGCAGATTGTCCGCGATTTTTGCGAACACACGAACGCCGTCTGCGATGACTGCCGGTTTCCCGAATTAGTCCAATGTCTAAAGTCCAAAGCCCAAAGTTAGCCGTTCGCCGAATTTGGACTCGGAATTTTGAACTTACTGAATTTCCAGACCCGCGAAAGGATTGTTCAATCCGCTGGCCGGCGGCTGTTCGGCGACGGGAACTTTCTTTTTTTCCGGCGCGGGGGCGGGTTCATCGGGTTCGTCCGCTTCACCTTCCACTTCGCGCGGATTTTTGGCGCGTTTGTTGCGCGGATGCGGACTGATCATCAAATTGATGGCGCGGCCGACTAGCTTGGGCTGGAAATCGGGATGGCCGAACGGCGCGATTTCGGCGATGAATTTGTTGATGACCTCGAAACCGATCTCGGTATGCGCCATTTCGCGGCCGCGAAACTTGAGCGCGACCTTGACCTTCATGTCTTCGCACAGAAAATCCACGGCGTGCATCACTTTGATGCCGAGGTCGTGCGGGTCAATGCGCGGGCTCAACTGCACTTCCTTCACGGTCGAGGCGTGCTGGTGTTTGCGCGATTCTTTTTCCTTCTTCGCGAGCTCATAGCGGAACTTGCCGATCTCAATGATGCGGCAGACGGGCGGCACGGCATTCGGCGAAATCTCCACCAGATCCACGCCGTGCTGGCGCGCCAAGGCGAGCGCGTCGTTGAGCAGAAACACGCCGAGCTGCTTGCCGTCGGGCCCGATCACGCGGACTTCACGGGAACGGATCTTGCCGTTGACGCGCATCTGCGAGGCGGGGGAGGAATTACGTTGCGGCGAAAAAGGGCGACTCAAGCGAGCCTTTCTAGTTGGGGCTGATATGTGAGATGTTGCATCAAAACGGTCGTCTGGCTAATTCTTACGCTGACGTTTTTAAGCAATGCGCGCGACCGCCGCAAGCAAATAAATTGGAATTCAATGGTGCCGAAACAGCCGGTTGCGGTTTTGGAACAGATACCAGACGATCAACACGTTCACCGCGAGCACGATCGCGATGCCGATTTTCGGATGCGTGAACAGCGCGTGCGCCCGCGCCTCGCTGTCCGGCGCGTGGCGGCGGACGAGCTCAAAAATCTCGATGGGGATGAAAAACGCCGATTCGCCGATCGCCAGCCAGATCGCCCATTTGGCGCGCAACGCCAGACCGAGTCCGCTCGCGCACAAAAACAGGCCGTAAAGCAGCGTCCCGGACGCCAGCACCCGGACGTTCGATGGCGTGACCGTTTCCAGCCGGTCGCCGATGGCCGAGAAAAACCGGTTTTCCGGGTCGAGATGCACCCAGCGCAGAAAATTATCGAACGCCTCCGGCAGATCTTTTTTTGCCAGCGCAAAAATCCCCGCCGCCGCCGCCAGCAACAGCACGCCCTTGAAGATTTTGAAGCCGGCGATGAAATACAGCGTCGGCGCGTGCTTCTTCGAGCCAGTCTGGATGTTTGCGTTCTCGGTCATCAACGTGTTTTAGACAGCAAAAATTGCAAAAGTTCAGAAATTTTCAAGCGTTCCTGTTTGCCGTCGTCGCGATAACGGATCGTCACTGTGTCGAGCAACTCCGGTTTTTCGCCGAGCGTGTCGAAATCAATCGTCACGCAGAACGGCGTGCCGGCCTCGTCCTGGCGCGCGTAGCGTTTGCCGATGCTGCCGGTCTCGTCGTAAAAAACATTCATCCACGGACGCAGCAAATCGCGGACGTCCTGCGCCTTTTTGACAAGTTCCGGTTTGTTTTTCAGCAAAGGAAACACGCCCACTTTGATCGGCGCGACGCGCGGATGAAATTTCATCGTCACGCGCGTTTCAGATTTTCCTTTGTCGTCCGTTCCGGTGATTTCGGAATACGCGTTGGCGATCAGCGCGAGGATCAAGCGATCCACGCCCGCGCTCGGCTCGATGACGTGCGGGATATATTGGCCCTTCGCCAGACCGTTCGCGTCGTCCGTCGCCTGTTTGGAAATTTGCTCCGCCGTTTCGTCCGGCTTGGACGATTTCATCAGATAATTTTTGCGGTGGTCGTAATAACGCTTCCAAAGCTCATCCGATTTTTCCTTCGGCAACTTCGCCCACGCGGCGCGCAGCTCGTCATCAAACACGCCCATCGGTTTGCCGGAAAATCTTTGATGCTGCGACAAATCAAAATCACTGCGCGCGGCGATGCCTTCCAGTTCATCGCCGACCACGTTGCCGTGCTCATCCTTTTTGCTGAACGGGAACTTGAACAAAATATCCGTGCAGGCCCGCGCATAATGCGCGAGTTCCGCCGGCGTCTGATGATGAAAACCGAGCGTCTCCCGCGAAAGCCCGATGTCTTCGTAAAAGCGCACGCGTTCCTCAACCCAATATTGATGCCACGCCTGCCAGCCCCAGTTTGGTTCGGGAGATTGGAGTTGGGAGTTGGGAGTTGGCCTGAAAACGCTGCCGTGGATCGCCTCGATGACTTCGTCCGGCTTGATGAAAAATTCCAGTTCCATCTGCTCGAACTCGCGCGAGCGGAAAGTAAAATTGCGCGGCGTGACTTCGTTGCGGAACGCCTTGCCGACTTGCGCGATGCCGAAAGGGACGCGTTGCCGCGACGTTTCCAAAACATTTTTGAACTGCGCGAAAATCGCCTGCGCGGTTTCGGGGCGGAGATACGCAATGTTTTCTTCAGACTCAATCGGGCCGTAATGAGTCTTAAACATCAAATTGAATGGGCGTGGTTCGTTGAGTTTAACTCCGCTTTCAGGATGAAAATCAGTGGAGTTTTCAATTTTTTCCGAACGCTCACCAAGTAAAATTGGATTTTTGAGGCCGCTACTTTGATAAAACTGAATCGCCGTCTTTTGTGCGCTTTCAGGAGGTTTACCGTGAGGCAAAAGAACCGTAAATTTTTCGGCATTAAGAAATGGAACTGCATCTTTTACTGCTTTTTGTATAGCTTGATCAAATTGTTCTCCCGTAATTCCCTGAAAAAGATTTTTCAATTCTTCGTCAACATTTAATTGGCCGAATTTTTTCAAAGACTGACTCAAATCCTTTAAAGAAGAAGGTGATTCTTTGGCGATATATTTTTCCAACGCTTTTGCGATCACGTTCGTTTCGGCATGAACTGTCGAGCCAATGTTAATTGGTTCGTTCGGAAATGATTCAATTGCGCCCAAATAATTAAAAGCAATTCCACTTTGCGGTTCGACTTGATCCGCGCGAACACGTTTTTTTGTCAACGGACATTCACGCATTAAATCCGCGAACGTGTCCACGTGGCCGCTGGCTTTCCAGATTTGCGGTGACATGATGATGGTCGCTTCGAGGCCGGCGACGTCATCGCGCTGGCGCGTCATGGCGTGCCACCAGAGTTCCTTGACGTTGCGCTTGAGTTCCGCGCCGAGCGGGCCGTAATCCCAAAAGCCGTTCAGGCCGCCGTAAATCTCGGAGGACTGAAACACAAACCCGCGCCGCTTGCACAGCGACACGATTTTTTCCATCTGTACGTTTTCTTTTGGTTCGGCCATAAAATTGAGTCGGTCAGTGTTCGCCAATCGCACTGGAAAATCAATCACGAAGCGGCGCTTCCAATGTTTGTGGCTGGGCGAAGCACTGGCACGCCCTTTCCGCCAATCCGCGTGGCAGCACCAAGAAAATTTGCCCATCTTGCGTGAATTTCACGCGTAATGCGTGAAAATTTTACCCCTTGGCGACGCAGTCTGAAAACGAAGGTGCCAGTTCATTGGCTTTTCTTAAAATTTGCACTTGGCATCGCCTGTGCTAAAGATAATTCAACCATCCGTGTTGACAGTAGCGATGATTCGCCTAGAATCCCGCCCCTGTCCCCGGTACAAAACGAAAGAAAAATTATGAAACAACAAACTAAAAAAGCGTTCACGCTCATCGAACTCCTCGTCGTCATCGCGATCATCGCGATTCTTGCCGCCATGCTCCTGCCCGCGCTCGCAGCGGCCAAGAAAAAGGCCCAGAAAATCAGTTGCGTCAACAATCTCAGACAGGTCGGCATCTCCTTCCGCATCTGGGAAGGTGACAATGGCGACAAGTATCCCATGGCCGCAAGCGGCACTGTCGGCACTATCACCTTGCCGACCACCACCACCATCACAACGTTTCAAGTCATGTCCAACCAGTTGAGCAATCCAAAAATTATCACCTGCCCGTCCGATGGCATCAGTGGTCATAGTGTGGCAACCAGTTTTGTCGGCATCACGTCTGTCAATTCGAGCTACGTCGTCAACGAATCTGCTCAGGAAAGCGATCCGCAAATGATTCTGGATGCCGATTGCGGCATCGGAGCTTCAACTACCACCAGATATCAATCCCAAACTCAAACCCTTACCCCGGGCACTTCTACATGGACCACGGATCAGCATAACTTGAGCGGCAATATAGGCCTGTCCGACGGCAGTGTTCAGTCAGTTTCCGCCAATGGATTTACAACCGCGTTGAATAACAGCGGCAATACGGTTCAAGTAGCGAACCAAGTCTTTATGTTCGACAAATGATTTTGGAATAACCATCAACTCTACCAACGAGGCCGCCGCAAGGTGGCCTCGTTTTTTATTCTGATGGCGCGCCGTTTTTCTTTTCCTTGGCCGTGCGCTGTTCCGCAAAGAATTGCCGGAGCAGGCCGCGACATTCCTCCAGCCGCACGCCGGACGTGATTTCGCACCGATGATTCAGCGTGGGAAACTGCAACAGATTCAGCGCGCCGCCCGCCGCGCCGCCTTTGGGATCACCTGCACCAAAAACCACGCGCGCCAGCCGCGTATGCACGATCGCGCCCGCGCACATCGGGCACGGTTCCTTGGTGACGTAAAGCGTGCAATCGGTCAGCCGCCAGTCGCCCACGGCATTTTCCGCCTGCGTAAGCGCGAGCATCTCCGCGTGCGCCGTGGCGTCCTTGAGCGTCTCGACTTGATTAAATGCGCGGGCGATAATTCGCCCTTCGCGCACAACGACTGCGCCGACGGGAACTTCGCCTTTTTCATAAGCCTTCGCCGCCTGGCGCAGCGCCTCGCCCATGAAATAATCGTCGCTGTGCAGATCAATGATCACGTCGCTCATTTTGTTTCCTCCAAAATCCAGTCATTCCGTCCGGCGGCGCGGCAATGGCAGTGTGCCGCAAAAAAGCCACCGCGATATTGCCAGAACCACGGCCAGATTTGCTCGCGGTCGGTCTGCGGAATGTTCAAGGCCGAAATCATTTCGCGCGGGAAAAATTCAAAGCGGCCTTCAGCGTGAACCGGCGGCAGCGTTTTCAATTTCGCCTTCACCTCGAACAAAAACATCAGCCAGTGCGTCTGGCCTTGGTAACCGTGTTCGCTGATCAGTCCGGCGAGATGCAAGTCGGATGGCCCGATTTTCAATCCGATTTCCTCATGCGCCTCGCGGCACGCGCAGGCGTAAGGCGATTCACCGATGTCCATTTTCAATTTGCCGCCGCACGGACTCCACAAGCCGCGGTTCGGCTCCTGCGCGCGTTCGAGCAAAAGAATTTCCTCCCGCTCGTTGAAGCAATAGAGCAGCGTGGCGATTTTGTAGGGCAGAGCCGAAGGCATTTGTAATTTATGATTGATGAATTTTGGCAATGGTGCGCTTTGCCGGGGAAATCATAAATCATAAATCGTCAATCGTAAATTCTTGTCACGCCGCGCCAACAATTTAGAATCCGGCTTTCAAATTGATGAAAACATTCAACATCGCAGCCTTGGCGGGCGACGGCATCGGCAACGAAGTCATGCGCGAAGCCATCAAGGTTTTGCGCGCCACCGAAAAAAAATTTGGCTTCCAACTCAACCTCACCGAAGCACCCGTCGGCTGGGCGGGCATTGACGCCACGGGCAAAGCGTTGCCGGACGCGACGCTCGCGCTGTGCAAAAAATCCGATTCCATTTTGTTCGGCTCCGTCGGTTTGCCGGACCGCGACCCGACGATTCCAAAAGAGGAGCGTCCCGAACGTGCCGCGCTGTTGCGGCTGCGCAAAGAATTTGGTTTGTTCGCGAATCTGCGCCCGGTGTCGCTGCCGAAAGTTTTGTCGCACGCGTGTCCGCTCGCGAAGGAACGGCAGGGCGATGGCATAGACATTCTGGTCGTGCGCGAATTGACGGGCGGAATGTATTTTGGCCAGCCGAAAAAAACGGAAGATTTGGGCGGCGGAAATTTTCGCGCGATTGACACGATGGTTTATACAACACCAGAAATCGAGCGCATCGCGCATGTGGCGTTCAAGGCCGCGCAATTGCGCCGCAAAAAATTGACGAGCATTGACAAGGCAAACGTTTTGGAAAATGGGGTTTTGTGGCGCGAAGTCGTCACGCGCGTCGGGAAAAATTATCCCGACGTGACGCTGGAACACATGTTCGTGGACAACGGCGCGATGCAGCTCATGCTCAAGCCCACGCAGTTCGACGTGATGCTCTGCGAAAATATGTTCGGCGATATTTTGAGCGACGAAGCGGCGGCACTCGGCGGTTCGCTCGGCATGTTGCCCAGCGCGAGTCTGGGCGCGACCAATGGCGGAAATACTTTTGGCTTTTACGAGCCAGCAGGTGGAACGGCACCGGACATCGCCGGAAAAAACCTGGCGAATCCCATCGCGCAGATTTTGTCGAGCGCGCTGATGCTGCGGCACAGTTTTGGTTTGAACGATGCGGCGGCGGCGATTGAAACTGGGGTCGGCAAAGCCATTTCAGCCGGCAACCGCACGGGCGACATTTTCAGCGCGAGTGAAACCAGTGCCAAACGCGTCGGCACGCGTGAAATGGGCGACGCGATTGCGGCGGCCATAGCTTGATTTTGGCAACTAATCATTTCCAAACAGAAAAGTGGGCAGATTGGCCGTGCCTTCGCGCGGCAAATAATCATCATTGTCCACCATATAAACCTGCGTTGCCAGACCCCATTGCCTGAGATTGTTCAGGCACGCCGCTTGCCTGGCGCCCTTGGCCTTGCTCAATGCCGCCAGAATCGCGTTGACGGCAATCAACACCAGCAGTTCAACCAGCGTGAATGCCCGGCGGCGGGCAACGCTTTCGTCGGAAAGTCATCCACAAGCTTTGCCGCCGTCAACCTGACCGCAAAAATTTTCCGTGGCGTGTGAACGCGGAGTCGCTAATCTGCGTCCAATCGAACCATTGATGCTGCCATGAAAAAAACCACCTGCCTGCTTCTCTTCGCCGCCGCGCTGTCGCTCCGTGCCGCTGACACGAACGCGCCCACCGCGCCGGACAAATCCTTGCTCGGCCAAATTCCTGACGCCTCGCACGCGCCGGTGCGCGTGACCAACACCGTCACCATCGCCGGCGAACGCGTCACTTATGTTGCCGAGACGGGCATGCTGCCGTTGCTCAAGCCCGACGGCACTTCACGCGCGTCGGTTTTTTACGTCGCCTACACGCGGATTGAGAAACCGGCGGGGAAACCGCGCCCGGTCACGTTTTGCTTCAACGGCGGGCCCGGTTCCGCGTCGGTGTGGCTGCACCTCGGCGCACTCGGCCCGCGCCGTGTGAAGATGAACGAAGACGGTTCGCTGCCCGCGCCGCCGTTCGCGTTAGTGGACAATGAATTTTCCATCCTCAACGCCAGCGACTTGGTTTTCATTGATCCCGTCGCAACCGGTTTCAGCCGGCCGGCGAAAGATGAAAAAGCCGAAGCCTTTTTCGGCGACGCAGCGGATTTGGATTCCGTCGGTGAATTCATCCGCCTTTGGACGACGCGCCATGACCGCTGGCTCGCGCCGAAATTTTTGTGCGGCGAAAGTTACGGCGTCTTCCGCGCCGCCGGCCTCGCGGATTATCTGCGCGGCCGCTACGGAATGTATCTGAACGGACTCATCCTCGTTTCCGGCGTGCTGGATTTCGGCACGATCAGCGGCGGCACGGGCAACGATTTGCCGTATCCGCTGATTTTGCCGGCTTACACGGCGGCGGCGCATTTCCACAACAAACTGCCGCCGGACTTGCAATCCGATTTGACGAACGCACTCGCCGAGGCGCGCACTTTTGCCAAAGGTGAATTCACTTCCGCGCTGCTCGCCGGTTCGTCGCTGCCAGCGGATGAACGGAAAAAAGTGGTCGCCGAACTCGTGCGGCTCACCGGATTGAAAGCGTCCGTCATCGAGGATAATAATCTGCGCGTGGACCCGTTTATTTTCCGCAAACAACTGTTGCACGACGACGGCTTGATTCTCGGCGCTTACGACGCGCGGTTGACCGGACGCGATGGCGATCCGGCGTCACCCGGCGCGGATTTTGATCCGTCCAGCGTGGCGGTGATGGGGCCGTTTTCGGCGGCGATGAATTCGTATGTCCGCAGCGAATTAAAATTTGAGGATGATCTGCCCTACGAACTGCTCGCCGGCGTGCAGCCGTGGGATTACGGCGCGCGGAATGATTTCGCCAACGCCAGCGACAAGCTCGCGTCCGTGATGAACCAGGAGCCGTATCTGAAAATCCTCGTGCTCGGTGGCCGGTGCGATCTGGTCTGCCCGATTGACACGATCCGGCACAGCATTGACCACATGGGGCTGGCCGACGCCTACCGGAGCAATGTGTCGTTTGCCGAGTTCGACGCCGGCCACATGATGTATATCAATTTGCCTGACTTGAAAAAATTGCAGGTGGAGGTTGAAAAATTTGTGCGGCCGTAAAGTCTAGCTAATATAACTGTTAGGCATAGCACGCATGTCAAAATCGTTCATCATTGTCGTAGCAGCAATTACCGCGGTCGTTTTGGCGGTTGGTATTCCGAATTTTATCAAAGCGCATCAGATCAGCGCAGCCAATTATTACGTCAATAATTTGCGCCAACTTGATGCAGCCAAGAATCAGTGGGCACTTGAAAAAAACAAGATGCCCAATGACTTGCCGCCTAGATGGGCGGAGCTATCAATCTATCTTCCCAGTTGGTTTACAAACTGCTGCGCTACGAATGGCGTGGTCATTGGTTCGAAGGGCGAGATTTATACCATCGGACGAGTTGGTCAGCCATCATCATGTTTTGTTGATGGTCAAATTGTATATTCAGATTGAATTCATGCCGCCAACAATCCGCCGGAACCAAATGCCATTGGCGCTTTAAGTTCCGCTGTGGCGATTCAATTGTAAACAGAGTTGCTTGTTTCCGAACGGACGCGCGCCAGTTAAACTACGATTGCAAATGAAACGCATCCTTGTCCTGTCCGCCGTGATTTTCAGCGGCCTGCTCGCACGCGCGCTGCCCGCGAACGACGCGCTGTCGCTGGATGGCAGTTGGCGCTATCAACTTGACCGCGCCGACGCGGGCATCGCGGAAAATTGGGCGGCGAAAAAACTTTCCGGTCAATTTTCCGGCCACATCCATCTACCCGGCTCGCTGCCCGAACAAGGCATCGGCGACGACGTGACGACGAACACAATTTGGACGGGCAGCATTGTTGACCGCTCTTTTTTCACCGCGCCGGAATTTGCACCCTACCGGCAGACCGGCAACGTGAAAGTGCCGTTCTGGTTGACGCCCGAAAAGTATTACGCCGGCGCGGCGTGGTTTCACCGCACGGTGGCCATCCCATTGGACTGGCAAAACCAGCGCGTCGTCCTGACGCTCGAACGACCGCACTGGCAGACGCAAGTTTGGCTGGATGGAAAAAATTTCGGCACGAATGATTCGCTCGGCACGCCGCACGAATATGATTTAGGCCAGCTCGCGCCCGGCAAACACACGCTGACGATTCGCGTGGACAATCGCCGCATCGTGGACATCGGCGAAAATTCCAGCAGCATCAGCGACCAATCGCAGGGCAACTGGAACGGCATCGTCGGCGACCTTTCGCTGCGCGCGACGCCGCTGGTGTGGATCGAGGATTTGCAAATTTATCCGCACGTCGCGACGCACTCGGCGACGGTGACGGGAACCATCGGCAACGTGTCCGGCGCGGGCGGCGAGGCGGGAATGCTTTTTTATGTGGACGGAAAACTCGCGCAGTCGGTCGTCGCGGACTGGACGACAAACGGCGGGACTTTCACCGGTGAAATTTCCTTGGGCGACGACGCGACAAACTGGGACGAGTTTCATCCGGTTGTGCGACATCTGACCGCGAAACTCGGCGACGCGACGCGTAGCACGACTTTTGGTCTCCGCGAAATTTTGACGCAAGGAACGCAATTCACCGTGAACGGACGCAAAACTTTTTTTCGCGGCACGGTGGAATGTTGCGTGTTTCCGCTGACCGGCCATCCCCCGACGGATGTGGATTCGTGGAAGCGCATCATCGCCATCGCGAAGGCGCACGGGCTGAATCTGTTTCGTTTTCATTCGTGGTGTCCGCCGGAAGCGGCGTTTCAGGCGGCGGATGAACTGGGGTTTTATCTTCAGGTCGAGGCCGGTTCGTGGGCGAATGACAGCACCACGCTCGGCGACGGCAAGCCCGTGGACGCGTGGGTTTATGACGAGACCGAGCGCATCCTGAAAACTTACGGCAATCATCCGAGCTTCGTGCTGATGGCTTACGGCAACGAGCCGGGCGGCAAAAACCAAAATAAATTTCTCGCGGATTATGTGGATCATTTCAAATTGCGCGATCCGCGCCGGCTTTGGACGGGCGCAAGCGGCTGGCCGGAGTTGCCGGAAAACCAGTTTGACGTGACGGCGGCATCATGCATCCAGCCGTGGGGCGCGGGCTTGAACTCGCGCCTCAACGCGCAGCCGCCGGAGACGACGACGGACTACGGCGACTTTATTTCTGCGCACGATGTGCCGGTCATCAGCCACGAAATCGGCCAGTGGTGCGCGTATCCGAATTTTTCGGAGATTAAAAAATACAAGGGCTATTTGAAGCCGGGCAATCTGGAAATTTTCCGCGACTCGCTGGCGGCGCACAATATGGGGGACGAGGCGGAATGGTTTTTGTATGCGTCGGGAAAATTGCAGACGCTGTGTTACAAGGAAGAGATCGAATCGCAATTGCGCACGCCGGGTCTCGACGGTTTTGAACTGCTCGGCCTTACGGATTTTCCCGGCCAAGGCACCGCGCCCGTCGGCGTGCTGAATGCGTTTTGGGACGACAAAGGTTATGTCACCGCCGCGCAATTCAGCCGTTTCTGCAACGCTGTTGTGCCGCTCGCGCGTCTGGAAAAGCGTGTGTTCACGGCGGATGAAACGCTGTCGGCGGATTTGGAAGTGGCGAATTTCGGCGCGGCACCGCTCGCAGACGCGACGCCGTATTGCGAACTCGTGGCGGAAAATGGGCGCGTGGTCGCGTCGCAGATTTTCGACCGGCGTGACGTGCCGGTGGACAACGGCATCAAGCTCGGCACGGCGAATTTCAGTTTGAAAAATATCCCGACGCCCGCGCGCTACAAACTGGTCGCGGGCTTCGCCGGCACAAAAATCCAGAATGACTGGGACGTGTGGGTTTACCCCGCGCAGACCGCGCCGCGCGCGCCGGCCGCAGCGGTGATTTTCCACGAACTGAACGCCGCCGCGCGCGCGGTGCTGGATTCCGGCGGAACGGTGCTGTGGCTGCTGCCGCCGGAAAATGTCCGCAACGATTCCGCGCGGCCGGTGAAGTTCGGCTTCAGCAGTATTTTCTGGAACACGGCGTGGACGCAACGGCAGGCGCCGACCACGCTGGGAATTCTTTGCGACGCGCGGCAGCCGCTGTTCGCGGAATTTCCGACGGATGATTTTGCCAACTGGCAATGGTGGTATCTCGTGCGGCGCGCGCAACCGATGTTCCTCGACGATTTGCCGGATGGCCTTCTGCCAAGCGTGCAGGTGATTGACGACTGGACGACGAATCACAAACTGGCGCTGGCGTTCGAGGCATTGGCCGGGAACGGAAAAATTTTCGTCTGCAGCGTGGACCTGGAAAATGATCTTGAGCACGACCCGGTGCGCCGGCAGTTCCGCACGAGCTTGCTGGATTATCTCGCCAGCCCGCGTTTTCAGCCCAAATGGCCGGTGGATGTCGCGACGCTGCAACATCTGGCGATGGCGTCGGGAAAATAAATCTTGCACGGAAAAAGCGGATTCCACCGCGCACGGAAGAAAGAAAGTTTGCCCGCACCATTTTTTGCCGCCACAATGACATGGTTTGTTCATGAGTAATCCCGCCAACACCGCCAGTTCTGTCGCGCCGGAGAAAATTTCCGCCGCGCCGGCTGATTTTTCGCGCCCCGTCGTCCGCCCCAAAAAAGGTGCGCTCCAGCTTTTCAAGGATGTTTTGAAACACGGCGGCCCAGGCTACCTGCAATTCGCCATCACGAACATCTGCAACGCCGACTGCGGCTTTTGTGGTTTTGCGCGCTCGCAATTTGATCCGAAGGCCCGCCGCAGCGTGACGCTCGACGAGGCGAAGCGCGTCGTGGACATCGCGCTGAAAAATCACATCGGCTACCTGCTCTTCGTCGGCGGCGAGCCGATGGTACACCGCGATCTGCGCGCCATGACGCGTTACGCGGCGGAACGCGGCATCCATCCGATGATCTGCACGAACGGCGGTTTGTGGAATGATCAAAACATGCGCGACCTCGCCAGCGACGGCTTGAGCAGCGTCATCATGTCCATTGACGCGCACGACGTGACGAAGCACGAAAAAAATCGCGGCCTGCCGGACGTTTGCAAAAAAATCAAGAAGGCGAACGAATTTTTCCATTCGGTTGGCATCCAGACGACGGCGAGCATCACGGCGAGCCGGCTGATCGAAGATTACGAGAAGCTGCCGGATTTTTTGGAGACGCTCGGCTTCACGAGCTGCACGTTCAGTTATCCGCTGACGTCGCTGGCGAGCAGCTATTTAAGTTTCAGCGACAGCGGGCTGGTGAATTTCAACAAGGAAGAGCTGGTTCAACTGTTTGAAAAAATCAAGCAGATGAAAAAGAACAGCGGTTTTCCCGTGGTGAACCCGACCGAGTCGCTCGACGAGATGCAACGGCATCTGCGCGGGGAGAAGGAAAAGTTCGGCTGCCTCGGCGGCCACAAGTATTTCTACCTCGACTGGAACCTTGACCTCTTCCGCTGCCACGCGTGGCACGAGCCGATGTGCAAGGTCTGGGACTGGGACGATTCCAAGCTCATCCGCGACGGCTGCACCAAGTGCATGATTGACTGCTACCGCGACCCAAGCGTGCTGCAATTCGTCGCCATCAGCGCGAGCGATGCGTTCAATAATTTAAAAAAAGGGAACGTCGCGGCGGCGGCCAAAAATATTTTTGATTCGCGCAACTTGACTTCCATCAAAGCCGTGTGGGACGACCGCAAATGGATTGGCGGCGTTTGAATTAAAACCACGCGAGAAGATTTTCGCGCATCCTTCAAGACGAAATAATTTTTCTACGAGGCATCCAGCCACTTCGTATTTGGCTCTAGTTTCCATTTGCCGAATCGCGACCCGGAATAGAAAACTGTTATCAAGTGTGCCACCAAAACTCTTTTCTTTGGCTTGACGAATTTCTTGATTGTGCCAATTTGCTACTCACAAAATTAATTTTAATCAATGGCTGCAACCAAATCCAGTTTTCTTGACAAAGTGCTTGGCCGCATCGGTCGGCTGGACACGGAGGGTTTGCAAAACGTCGTCCAGCGGCTCGCGCGCGAACGCAGTTTTCTGGAGACGCTGTTCAACACGATTGAAGACGGCGTGCTGGTGACGGATGAAGCGGGTCGCGTGATATATTTTAACCAAGCGGTCACGCGACTCATCGGGTTGCAACTGAACACGGAAGATTTGCAGATCACAGACATTTTGCCGGAGGTGGACTGGACGAAAATTTCCCGCGCCGACCGCGTTGGCGGCGCGCACGTCACGCGTCACGAATTTGAAATCCATTATCCGCGTCCGCGTTTTCTCCGGCTCTACGCCGCGCCGCTGGACGGCGAAGCCATTGGCAGTTCGGGCGTCGCGCTGATTTTGCACGACGCGACCGAGGCGCGGCAAAAAACTTTCGAGGCCATCGAAAGTGAGCGCATCCAGGCACTGACATTGCTCGCGGCGAGCGTCGCGCATGAAATCGGCAATCCGCTTAACGCGCTTCACATCCATCTGCAACTGATGGAGCGCGAGGTGAAAAAATTAAAATCCGCGCCGGTGAACTCAAAATTGCTGGCGCGCGCGCGAACAAAACATTCCGCGCTGGAAACGGACACCGCGGAAGTTGGCAAAAAACTGGAGCAGTATCTCGATGTGGCGAAAGGCGAAATTCACCGGCTGGATTACATCGTCACGCAATTCCTCGGCGCGATCCGGCCTGCGCCGTTGCAGTTGAAAATGGCATCACTCAATGACGTGGCGGAAAAAACTTTGGAACTGCTGCGACCGGAGATTGAAAATCGCGGCGTGACGGTGAAGACAAAATTGGCGCGTCACCTCACCGCGACGCCGGTGGACGCGACGCAGTTGCAGCAGGTTTTGGTGAACTTGGTGAAGAACGCGACGCAGGCGATGACGACCGGTGGCACGCTGACATTGCAGACCGGTGAAAATTCCGACAGCGTCTGGGTGAGCGTCGCGGACACAGGCGGCGGTATTCCGCAGGAGCAGATCAACCGGATTTTCGAGCCGTTTTACACGACTAAAAAAAAGGGCAGCGGCCTCGGCCTGATGATTGTGCAAAGAATTGTCCGCGCGCACAACGGCCGCATCGAGCTGGAAAGCCATGTTAGGCGCGGAACGACTTTCCGGATCTGGCTGCCGCTGCACGAACGCAAGCCGCGCTTGCTGGAAAATAAAAATTAGCGACCCATGAAACCGACTTTGCTCATTGTGGATGATGAAAAGCCGACGCGCGAAGGTTTGCGCGCGGCGCTGGAGGAACGTTACGACGTTTATATCGCGGAAGACGCGAAGACGGCGATGGATTTGCTGGAAGCTGAAAATTTTGACGTAATGCTGACGGATTTCCGGCTGCCGAACGAAGATGGAATGAAATTGATTGCGCGCGCAAAATCACTGCCGAAGCCGCCAATCTGCATTTTGATGACGGCTTACGGTTCGGAAGAACTCGCGGTGGACGCGATGAAGCACGGCGCGGATGATTACATCGCCAAAGGCCGTCTGCAAATTGACGAACTGGAGATGCGCATCGCACGCGCGCTGAAACAGCAGACGCTGGAAGTGGAAAATGCTTCTTTGCGCAAACAAATTGATGCCAAATTCGGCCTGGAAAACATTGTCGGCCAGTCGCCAGTGATGACAGAAATTTTTGAAGTCGTGCAACAGGTCGCGCCCACGCGCGCGACGGTGCTGATCGGCGGCGAAAGCGGCACGGGCAAGGAACTCATCGCGAAGGCCATTCACCAGTTGAGCCCGCGTGCGAAACAGCCTTTCGTGACGGTGCATTGCGCGGCGCTCGCGCCGACGCTTTTGGAAAGCGAGCTGTTCGGTCACGAGCGCGGCGCGTTCACGGGCGCGCACGAGCGGCGCATCGGCCGGTTTGAGCAGGCGCAGGGCGGAACTTTGTTTCTGGATGAGATCGGCGAGATTGATGCGACAATCCAAGTGAAGCTGCTGCGTTTTTTGGGCGAACGCACGTTCGAGCGCGTCGGCTCGAACAAGACGTTGACGGCGGACTTGCGGCTGGTGGCGGCGACAAATAAAAATCTGGAAGAACTGGTCAAGGCCGGTAAATTTCGCGAAGATTTGTTTTTCCGCCTCCGTGTCGTCGAGATTGAATTGCCGCCATTGCGCGAGCGGACAGGCGACATCCCGCTGCTGGCGCAGAGTTTTCTGCGGGAGTTCGCCAAGGAAAACGGGAAAAATGTGAACGATTTCACAGCGGATGCGCTCGAAGCGTTGATTGATTTTTTGTGGCCGGGCAATGTGCGCGAGCTGCGGACGGCCATCGAGCACGCGGTGGTTTTGTGCCGGGGCGAACGAATCGCCTTGCGCGACCTGCCGCCGTCGGTACGCGGCGGCGGTGCGCGCGGCACGCAATTGTTGCAAGGAAAAGATTTGACGGTGAAGGATGCGGAGAAACAATTGATCATCCGCGCGCTGAAAGAAACGGATGGCAACCGCACGCGCGCGGCGCAGAAGATCGGCATGAGCCGGCGGACGTTCCACCGGAAACTGCACGAATATCACTTGGAAGGATTTTGATTTTATGATGATTTCCGAACGGATTCAGCGGGTGATTCACGCACTTGAAGTTGGCGTATTTTCCCGCTGGCTGCAATTTTTGCCCCTGGTGGTGGCGGTCATCGGCCTGGCGGTGCTTTACGATTTGAACGCGTATCGAAGCTTTAATTCTGTCGAGGCGATGGATGCGGCGCAAGTGGCGCGCAATGTGGCGGAGGGCAGGGGCTACACGACGGATTTTATCCGGCCGTTCAGCGTTTATTTGATTCAGAAACATAATCACGAAGTCCATAAAGGTGAGATCCAGTTGACGAATTCGGTGGACTTCGCCGAAATCAACGGGGCGCATCCCGATCTAGCCAACGCGCCGGTGTATCCGACCGTCTTGGCCGGCTTGATTAAGCTCTCGCCACCGAATTGGGATGCGGGCAACCACAAGCCATTCTGGTCGGAGGGCGGCCGGTTTTTGCGCTATCAGGCGGAATTCCGCATCGCCATCCTGAACCAACTACTCCTCGTGGTGGTCGTGGCGCTGACTTTTCTGATCGCCAAAAAATTGTTTGATGCCCAAGCAGCGTGGCTGGCGGCGCTGTTGACGCTGGGCGCGGACTTGCTGTGGAAATTCAGCGTGTCCGGCCAGTCCACCCTGCTGTTACTGGTTATTTTTTTAGGATTGATCTGGTGCTTGGTTAAAATCGAGGAGCTTGGCCGCGCGGCCAAGCCGCAAGTCCGCAATTTGTTTTTGCTGGCCGTCACCGCCGGCGTGTTGACAGGGGCAGGGATGTTGACGCGCTATGCATTTGGCTGGACGATCGTGCCGGTGGTGGCTTTCCTCGCACTGTTCGGCGGCGTGCGGCGTCCGGGCCTGGCGATCACGGCGTTTCTGGCTTTTGTGCTGGCTGTGACCCCGTGGATCATTCGCAACCTTGCGGTGAGCGGCACGCTGTTCGGCACGGCCGGCTATGCGATCGTGGAAGGGACATTTGCGTTTCCCGGTTCGCGACTGATGCAGTCGGTCAACCCCGACCTGACTTCGGCCTACTGGCTGCGGCCATACATGAGAAAATTTATCGAGAACTCCCGCTTCATCCTTCAGGGCGACCTGCTGCGGATCGGCGGGAACTGGGTGGCCATGTTATTTTTTGCCGGACTGCTGCTGGGCTTGCGCAATGTCGCCGCCCGGCGGATGCGCTATTTCACGCTGATGTGCCTTGGCGTTTTTGTCGTGGCGCAGGCGCTTGGCCGAACCCAGCTTTCCACCATCTCACCCGACATCAATTCGGAAAACCTGCTCGTGCTGCTCACGCCGCTCGCGGTGATTTTCGGCGTCATATTTTTTCTGACACTGCTCAACCAGATGAAGACGCCATCGCCGCAAATCCGCCTCGCCGTCATCGCCCTGATGGTGGTGATTTCCTGCCAGCCGCTGATTGCCAGCCTGCTGCCGCCCAAGGCTTCACCCTTGGCCTATCCGCCATATTATCCACCCGAAATCCAAAAGGTCGCCAGTTGGATGCAACCGGATGAACTCCTGATGAGCGACATCCCCTGGGCCGTCGCGTGGTATGGCGACCACCAATGCACTTGGATCAGCATGAATTCCCAGTCTGAATTTTTCCAGTTCAACGACTACGTTAAACAAGTTCGCGGACTCTACCTCACGCTCAATACGCTCGATAGCAGACTCTACACCGAATGCCTGCAGGGCGGCGTGGGCAGTTGGGGGAATTTCGCCTTGAATACCGCCGTCGTCGGCCAGATTCCGCAAGGATTTACGCTGCGCTATTTCCCGGCGGGAGTCCTGCAATCCGGACTTTTCTTCACCGACCGTCAGCGCTGGTGATTGTCACACCGCCGCGCGCCGCAGCCGGTCGGCGATGCCCGACCATTCCGGCAAGTCCGGCGGCGCTTCCACGACGATCAATTTCGCGCCCGCCGCGTCGCAGCGGTGCAGTTCCGCGTAAAGCGCCCGCGCAAACGCCTCCGCGTCATGCGGCATCACGCTCACGTCGGCAAAATTTTCGCCCGCCGGAATTTTTGTGTGCACGATGACGTGAATGGTTGCAGGTTCCACGTTGAAGGTTGAAAGTTGGGAACGTAAATCCACGTCGTCGCTCCAATTCAAAATCACCAGTTTCGCTTTCGGTGAATAATGCTTCGCCAGCAAACCCGGACTCCGCAGCGTTCCTTCGAAGTTGAATTCTGAATTCTTAATTCTGGATTCTCCCGCGACCGCTGCCAGCGACTCGGCGTGGATCATGCCCGGACGCAAAATGCGCGGCGGCGAAACCGACAAGTCCAGGACGGTGGATTCAATGCCGACTTGCGATTGGCCGCCGTCCACGATCAACGAAATTTTTTCGCCAAGTCGCGCGCCGACGTGCTCCGCGTTTGTCGGCGAAATCTGGTTGGACAGATTTGCGCTCGGCGCGGCCAGCGGAAAACCGCATTCGCGGATCACCGCCTGCATGAACGGATGGCTCGGCCAGCGGATGCCCACAGTCGCACCACCAGCAGTCACGTTGTCGGGAATTTCTTCCGCGCGCGGCAATACTAAGGTCAGCGGGCCGGGCCAGAATGCCTTGGAAAATTTTCCCGCGAGTTCCGGCCATGCGCTGACGCAGGCTTTTGCCATTTCGTTGCTCGCGACGTGGACAATGATGGGATTGTGCGCCGGGCGGCCCTTGATTTGAAAAATTTTGGCGACGGCTGGCGCGTCCAGCGCATTGGCGGCGAGGCCATAAACCGTTTCCGTCGGCAGCGCGACGACTTCGCCCGCGCGCAACCACTCCGCCGCGCGCCGGACGGCTTTTTGAAAAAGCGCCGGCGTGTGGGTGGAAAGGATTTCAGCGGCCACGGCTTATTCGTAGCGCAAAGCTTCAATCGGGTCGAGCCGCGAAGCTTTCCAGGCGGGATAAAAACCGGAAATAATCCCGATGAGCGCGCTGGAGACGCACGCGATGCCGATCCACGCATACGGCGTCAGCGTCGGCCAGCCGGTGAGGTGCGCGATGGTTTCGGCCGCCGCCATGCCGAATACGATGCCCAGGATTCCGCCGATGGCGCTCAACGTGACGGCCTCGATCAAAAATTGGATGAGGATGTCGCGGCTGCGCGCACCGACGGCCATGCGGATGCCGATTTCGCGCGTCCGTTCCGTGACGCTGACGAGCATGATGTTCATGATGCCGATGCCGCCGACGATGAGCGACACGCTGGCAATCGCGCCGATCAGCACCGACATGGTTTTGGACGTGGCGGTCACCATCTGCATCAATTCCAGTTGCGTGCGCACGGTGAAATCCGGCTCCGCACTTTTGTGCCGGTCACCCAGCAGCGTGTTGATGTCGTCCTGCACCTGCGTGATGGTGTCTTTGCTGGCAGCCTGCACCATGATGGAGTTCACAAAATTCCGGCTGGTGATTCGCTTCATGTGACTCGTGTAGGGAATGATCACAACGTCATCCTGATCTTGGCCGAACAGATTAAATCCCTTCGCCTCCAGCACGCCGACGATCTTGAACGGAATGTTGCGGATGATCAGCGTCTGGCCAAGTGGGTCGTCATTCACAAACAATTGATCCACCACCGTCTTGCCGATGACGGCGACCTTGGCGATGCTGCGCACGTCGGCGTCGGTGAACATCGCGCCCTCGGCCATGTTCCAATCGCGGATCTGCGGATAATCCGGCGACTCGCCCATGACCTGCGTGTTCCAATTCTGACCGTCCGCCAAAACTTGCTCGCGATCGCGCACTTCGGGGCTGACGGCGACGACATTGGCGACTTCATTTTGGATGGCGCGCGCATCATCCACGAGTAAGGTCGAAGCGCTGCCCCAGCCGCCTTTCATGCCGGCACTGCTGAAATTGCCGGAGAAAACCGTGATAATATTTTGTCCGAGACTCGAGACTTTGTCCTCAACCTGTTTCGTCGCGCCGGTCGTGATACTGACCGACGCGATGACCGAACCGACGCCGATGATGACGCCGAGCATCGTCAGCAGCGAACGCATCTTGTTCCGCCGCAGCGCACGAGCAGCGAGTTTGAAGGGCGCAAAAAAATTCATGCGAGCTTCACCGCCTCCTGCGCCGCGCGCAAATTTTTCAATTCGCTTTCCGCAATCAAGCGCGCTGCCACTTTTTCGTCCGTCAAAACCATTCCGTCGCGCAGGATAATCATCCGCTTCGTGTAGCGCGCCACGTCCAACTCGTGCGTGACCATGACGATGGTGATGCCGGCGTCGTTCAACTTCTGGAACACGCCCATGATTTCGATGCTCGTCTGGCTGTCCAGATTTCCCGTCGGCTCGTCCGCGAGCAGCAAGGACGGCTGGTTGACCAGCGCGCGCGCGATCGCCACGCGCTGCTGCTGGCCGCCGGAAAGCTGGTTCGGCTTGTGGTCGGCGCGCGCCGCGAGGCCGACCAGCTCTAGCGATTTTTCGGCGCGCACTTTTTGTTCGGCGGACGGCACGCGCTGATGGTTATAAAGCATCGGCATCTCGACATTTTCGAGCGCCGTCGTGCGCGACAGGAGGTTAAAACCCTGGAAAACAAAGCCGATCTTGTCATTGCGAATTTTTGCCAGCGCGTCGCGGTCGAGCGTGGAAACGTCAATGCCATCCAGAAAATAATTCCCGCGCGTCGGCCGGTCGAGGCAGCCGATCAGGTTCATCAACGTACTCTTTCCGGAGCCACTCGAGCCCATGATGGCGACGAATTCGCCCGGCGCGATCGCCAGCGACACGCCGCGCACGGCATGGACGTCCACTTCACCGGTGTGGTAAATCTTGTGGATGTCTGTGAGCTGGATGACGGCGTTCGTTGGCACGACAAATAAAATCAATGGCGCGGGAAACCGCCGCCAAACGGACTGGATGATGACGCGGAGTTTCCCGCACCGGGTTGTGTGACGCCGGTAACGACCTTGTCGCCTTCCTGCAAACCGTCGGTGATTTCCGTGAAGATGCCGTCGGTAATGCCGATTTTTACCGACACCGGCTTCAACACCGGCGCGCCCTCGTCGCCGGCGAGCAGATAAACCGTGCGCCGGTCATGACGACCCTTGTGCTGAACTTTGCTGCCGGCGACCGCATTAGTTTGCGCCGCGCCGCCGACAGCGTTGGTCAAGACCACGGCGTTGTCCGGCGGGCGAAAGCGCAGGGCGACGTTGGAAATCTTCACCGCATCTTCCCGTTGCGCGACGATGATGGAGACGTTCGCCGTCATGCCCGGCTTCAATTTGTAATCCGCGTTCGTCACGCTGATGACCGTGTCGTAGGTGACGACGTTGTTGACGGTGCTCGGCGAATTGCGCACCTGCGTCACCTCGCCTTGGAAGGTGCGGTTCGGATATGCGTCCACCGTAAACTCCACGCTCTGACCCTCGACCACGCCGCCGACATCCGCCTCGGCCACGTTTGCGTCGATCTGCATCTTGGTCAGGTCGTTAGCGATCTGGAAAATCGTCGGCGTGTTGAAGCTGGAGGCGACCGTCTGACCCAGTTCCACCGCGCGCGAAATCACCACGCCGTCCACGGGCGAAAGGATTTTGCAATAATTCAAATTCACCAGCGAATTATCGAGCGAAGCCTTCTTAATCTTCACCGTCGCCTCCGCCTCGTCGAGCGTGGCGCGGGCGGTGTCAAAATCCGAGCCGGAGATCAGCTTGTTCGTGAACAGCTCGGCGCTGCGGTCATACTCCACCTGCTGCAATTCCAGATTCGCTTTCGCGTTGGCCAAATCCGCCTCGCTCTGCTCGACGGCTGCCTCATACGTCGCCGGGTCGATCTCCGCGATGATCTGGTTCGACTTCACGACCGAATTGTAATCCACGTTCAGCACGCTGATGCGGCCAGACACCTGGCTACCCACTGTCACGTTCACCACCGGGTTCAACGTGCCCGTCGCCGTGACCGTCGCCGTCAGGTCGCCGCGCGTCACCGCCACCGTGTTGAAACTCAACGCGCTGCCGCCGGCGTGGCGGAAATAAAAATAGCCGCCCGCGCCCAGCGCCAGCACGACTACGATCCAAATCCATTTCCAACCGCCACCGCTTGATTTTTCCGGCATAAAATAAATGATTAATCCGCCAAAGCAGACTACCTTGGCAACTGACAAGTTACGATAAATTCCCGGTTTAAGACAATTTAAGTCAGCTTTTATTCAAGACGCTTTTCAACGCGGCGAGCGAGCGCTCATTTTCCTGAGGCGTGCCGACGGAAATGCGGATCCATTCCGGCAATTGATAACCGCCCATCGGTCGCGTGATGACGCCGAGCTTTTGCATCGCTTCAAAAACTTTCTGGCCAGCGCCCACGCGCACGAGCAGAAAATTCGCGGACGACGGCACGAATTCCAGATCCAATTTGCGGAACGCGCGCGCGAAAAATTCCAAGCCGATGAAATTATTCTGCCGCGTCTTGCGGACGTGTTCATCGTCGTCCAGCGCGGCGAGCGCGGCGGCTTGCGAAAGGAGATTCACGTTGAACGGCTGCCGGATTTTTTCCAGCGCGGAAATCAAATCTGCATTTCCAATGCCATAGCCGAGGCGCAAACCGGCCAGCCCGTAAATCTTTGAGAACGTCCGCATCAAAATCAGATTCTTCCGCGCGCCAAGGCGGATGAGCGGAATCAAATCCACCGCGTCGTCGAGAAATTCTATGTAAGCCTCGTCCAGCACAAGCAGCACGTCGTCGGGCACGTCGTTGACCAGCTTGATGACTTCCTCGCGCGACGCCAGCGTGCCGGTGGGATTGTTCGGGTTCGCGACAAAAACAATCCGCGTCTGCGGCGTGATGGCGCGCAGCATCGCGGGCAGATCGTGGCCGTAATCTTGCGCCAGCACGGTGATGACGTTCGCGCCGAGCATTTTCGCGACGATGGGATAAATCGCAAAACAGTATTGCGACACAACAATCTCCGCGCCCGGCGTGAGCAATGCGTGCGAAACAAACTCGATGATTTCGTTCGAGCCGTTTCCCAAAATCAAATTCGCCGGCTCGACGCCCAGTTTCGCCGCGAGTTTTTGTTTTAAGTAAAACGCGTTGCCGTCGGGATAAAGATTCACGTTCGCAATCGCCTTTTGCAACGCGGCCATGGCCAGCGGCGACGGGCCGAACGGATTTTCGTTCGACGCGACTTTGATGATGGAATCGGCCGGCAGATTCAGTTCGCGCGCGACTTCTTCAATCGGCCGGCCCGGCTGATACGTTGGCAACGTTTTTAAGAATGGATTTAAGGGGAGCGACATTTGGAATCAGAGTGAATCAATGATTTTTTTGACGTTGATATGTTTGGCGATGAGGTCGCGGATTAGCGAGATTTTTTCCGCGTCGGCTGGCCGCGTCTTCACGATGAGATCGTGGACTTTGGAGGCGACCTGATAACTGTCGGCCTGCGCCAGCAGCACGGGAATCTGCAATGCCTGTAAGGCTTTCATCACGCCCGCGCCGGGACGCAGGCCGCCGGTCAGGACGATGCCAGCCAGGTTGTCGGCGCTGTCCGGCGCGGCGGTCGCGCCGGCGGCGAGCAAAATATCCTCGCGGTCGCCCGGTGTGATGAGCAGCACGCCGCGCTGGAAAAATTGCATCGCGTTCTGCGCACCCATCGCGCCGACCACGACGTCGTCCACCAGCGTGTTCATCGTCGGCGGAATGTTCAGCATCTCCGCGCCAAGTTCCTCACGGACCAGGCCGACGGTGGGCTTGGACAAAATATGCTGGTGCGGCAGCACGCCGAGCAGTTCGAGTCCCTTGCGCTTGAGACCGCGCCGGACGAACTGCGTGATCTCCGGAATTTTTTCCTCCATCACCTTGTTGATGATGACGCCGATGATCTCGACGCCTTCTTTTTCAAACAAGGCTTGGTTGAGCGAAACTTCGTCAATCGGTTTGCCGATGCCGCCTTGCGAAACGATGATGACTTTGCAGCCGAGCGTTTTCGCGACCTGTGCATTCGACAAATCAAAAACCGAGCCGACGCCCGCGTGGCCGGAGCCTTCGCACAGGACAAAATCTTTTTCCCACGCGACGCGGTCGAAGGAATTTTGGATTTTTTTGACGAGCGCCTCGTTGTTCGCATGAGTAAGATACTTGCGCGTGAACGCCGGCTCGACCGCGATGGGACTCATGTCCACAAGCGGGCAGTTGAGCTGATAAACCGAATCCATCAGCACGGAATCCTCGTCAATTTTCTGCTCCTCGATCTCGACGAAGCGCTGGCCGACGGGCTTGATGTAGCCGACGCGTGGAAAATGTTTTTGCAGCGCGGCGATGAGGCCGAGCGAAACCGTGGTTTTGCCGTCGTTCTGGCGCGTGGCAGCAATGAAGACGCGCGGCGTGGAAGAATTCATTCTCCCGGCAGGTGCGCGTCCGCACCCGGATATAATTTCAAATAATCCGTCGCCTGCACGGCGATGATGGCCGCGACTCCCAGAATGTCGTGCGCGCTGGAACCGCGCGAAACGTCGGATGCGGGCCGGTTCAGTCCGAGCAAAATCTGGCCGTAGGAGTTCGCGCGACCGACCAAGCCAACCAATTTGCTCGCGATGTTGCCGGAATTCAGGTCGGGAAAAATCAGCACGTTCGCGCGGCCAGCCACCTGGCTGTCGTGCAATTTGCGCGACGCGATTTCCGGCACGAGCGCGGCGTCCACTTGCAATTCACCGTCGAAATCCGCCTCGATGCTCAACTGCGCCGCCTTGTGCCGCGCCTGCGCGGTGGCCGCCTGCATCTTGCCGATGGACGGATGCGCGCCGCTGCTGCCCTTGGTGGAAAACGAAAGCATCGCCACGCGCGGTTTCGTGCCGAGCAAATGGCGCGCGAGCCGCGCAGTGGAAACCGCGATGTCCGCGAGCTGCTCCACGTTCGGTTCGGGAATCACGCCGCAGTCGGCCATGAACAACACGCCGTTTTCGCCGATGCGCGTGTCTTCGACTTCCATCACGGTGCAACTCGAAACCGCACCGATGTCCGGCGCGGCCTTGACGATTTGAAACAATGGCCGCAGCACGCTGCCCGTAATGTGCGACGCGCCGGAGATAAGGCCGTCCGCTTGGTGCATCGCCAGCATCATCGCGCCATAAAAATTCGGCTGCATCATCGCCTCGCGCGCCTCGGTCGGGCGCAGGCCTTTTTCGCGGCGGATGCGATAGAGCCGGCTGGAAAAATTTTCCAAGTCCTCGCTGGTGGCGGGATCAATGACGCGGATGCCTTCCAGCGAAATTTTCAGCGCCTCGGCGGCTTCGCGCACCTTGACCTGATTGCCGAGCAAGATCGGCACGCCCAGCCGCAGCGCGTAAAACTGCCGCGCCGCCTGCAAGATGCGCGGTTCGTCGCCTTCCGGAAACACCACGCGCTTGGGATGCCGCTGCAATTTTTCAATGACGTTGCCGATGAAACGCATGACGGCAAGTTAGCGGACAAAAGTGAAACTGCCAAAGGAATTTCCCGACCGGGCTGGCGACGGGCTATTGATTCGTTGAGGCGGTTGTGAAAATAAATTCTATTTGGTGCCGCCGCCCAACGTATAAAGCTGAACCGCCGCCGACTCGCGACGGGATTACAACCGCAGCACCAACGGCGGTTTGCTTGTTAGACGTCAAATATGTTCAAGGCTTGGTGTCATCTCGAAACTTCTGTGATTTATCTTCCAACGCTCTGGCTATCCGCTCCAACGCGCGGACAATGCGACTCAAAAGGTAGAAGAAATAAAAAGTAAGAGCGATCATGCCGCCGTAAATGAGGAAAACGAATAAAATCCCCATAATGCCACCTGCTGTCATCATATTTACCTTTTTGTTTGTTGTGGTTTAGTTTCGCGTGTGCACTTGCCGCCCAACAATGCGATGGCAAATTTTATTTCCTCGGCAAAGCCACTTGACCGGTGCGCGTCAGTTCCAGCACGCCGAACGTTTTCATCAGGTCGAGGAATTTTTCCACCTTGCTGTCGTTGCCGGTGATCTCGATGGTGAGCGACTTCGGCTGCACGTCCACGATTTTGGCGCGGAAAATGTCCGTGATCTGCATCACCTCGGCGCGCGACTTGGAATCCACGCCGACTTTCACCAGCACCAGTTCGCGGTCCACATATTCTTCGTTGCGGAAATCCTGCACCTTGATGACGTTCGGCAATTTGTTGAGCTGCTTGACGATTTGATCCAGCGTCGCCTCGTCACCGGTCGTGACAATCGTCATGCGCGACAGATGTGGTGCCTGCGTCGGGCCGACGTTGAGGGTGTCAATGTTGTAGCCGCGGCCGCTGAACAGCCCGGCCACGCGCGTAAGCACGCCGAACTTGTTTTCCACGAGAACTGAAATGGTGTGTCGCATAAAAACCGTTTGGAACAATTTGTGAAACGGATAAGAAGCCTAGCAATGCGCGCGGGAGCGGTCAATTTGCAAATACGGCTGCCGACGCAGACGGATGCGCGGGCGTTAAATTTGATTTTACCCTTTCGTCCGGCGAAAAAAACGTGAACATTTCTAATTTCCGTCTGTCTGACTGGACGAACAATAAAAATGCGGTTCACCTTGAAAACATTGGCGGTGTTGCTGGTCGCGCTATTTACCGGCGCGGTCTTCGCGGCGTCGTTCACCGCGGCGCTCGATCGTGACGCCATCACGCTGGGCGAAAACGTGACGTTATCGCTCAAGTTCGACGGCGTCCAGCCGTCGGACGCGCCGGCCATTCCCGACATCGCTGGCTTGCAGTTTCAATACATCGGTCCGTCGAGTTCATTCACCTTCATCAACGGCCAGACCAGTTCCAGCATCACTTACAACTACACGGTCACTGCGCAGCATGATGGCCAGTTCACCATTCCGGCGCTGCGAGCGGACATCAACGGCCAACCGTTCATTTCCCTGCCGCTCACGCTGACCGTGTCCAAGGTCGCCGCGCCGCCGGCTGCCAACCTTGATGCCGGCGACCAGGTGGCGTTCATGAAATTTGTTTTCCCGAAGAATAAAGTTTACGTCGGCGAAGCGGTGGTTGGCCGGCTGGAACTTTACCTGCGCGACGACGTGCAGAATTTTGGCAACTTTCAGCTGACCGCTTCGCCGACGGATGGTTTCAACGCCGGCAAAAATGCCGAACCGCCCAACCAAAGACGCCGCGTTCAGATTGGCAACCATAGCTATGTCGTCATCCCCATCGCCGTGCCGCTCACGGCCATCCAGACCGGCCAGCTCACACTCGGCCCATTCACCGCGAGCGCAGTCGTCGTGACCCCCTCGCAAAATCAGGGCGGCGACCCGTTTTTTCGGATGTTTAACCAAGGCGAACAAAAACAAGTCACGCTGGCCACCGAGCCATTCACTGTGGAATCGCTCCCGCTTCCAGAGCAAAACAAGCCCGCCAACTTCAGCGGTGCCGTCGGCGATTTCATGCTCACAGTCAGCGCCGGCCCGACGACGCTGACCGTCGGCGACCCCATCACCGTGCGCGTGCAGATTTCCGGCAGCGGCGCGCTGGACGCCATCACGCTGCCGACCCAAGATACCTGGAATAATTTCAAAACTTATCCGCCGACGACCAAGCTGGAAACGACGGACCAGCTCGGTTTTCAGGGAACCAAAACATTTGAGCAGATTGTTTCGCCATTGAATTCGGACGTTCAGGAACTGCCGCCATTCACCTTCTCGTTTTTCAATCCCAACGATGGCCAATACCACACGCTGACGCAGCCCGCCACGCCATTGACGGTTCATTCCGCCGGAGCCAGCGCGCTCCCGACCATTGCGGGCGGCAAAAATTCCAGTGCGGATAATACCGCGCCGTTGCAGGATATTTTGCCCATTAAGGAAAATTTGGGGGCACTCGAAACAAAAACTGTTCCGCTCGTCGCGCGGCCGGAATTTCTCGCACTGCAAAGTTTGCCGTTGATCGCCATTTTCGCCGCGTTCGTCTGGCGCAAGCGCGCGGACAATTTGGCCAACAATCCGCGTTTGCGGCGACAGCGCGCCGTCGCCCAGCTTGTCAACGGCGGCTTGGGCGACTTGAACAAATTCGCCGCAGAAAATAAATCCAACGAATTTTTCGCCATGCTGTTCCGCCTGTTGCAGGAGCAGCTCGGCGAGCGACTCGATTGTCCGGCCACGTCCATCACCGAGGCCGATGTGGACAAACGTCTAATTTATATTGGTGCAACGCCGATCACCTTGGAATCGCTCCGCGAACTTTTCCAGCTTTGTAATCAGGCGCGTTATGCGCCGATACAAACACGACAGGAACTGACTGCCGTGGCGTCAAAATTTAAGAAAGTTGTGGGCGAACTCCAAAATTTGAAAGCATGAAAAATCTTTTCGCCATTTCGCTCGCGCTGGTTTTCGCCGGAAATATTTTTGCGGCGGACGCAACTGCGGATTTTTCAGCGGCAAACAAATTTTACGCCGAGGGAAAATTTGCGGACGCCGCGAATGCTTACGAAACAATTCTCGCGTCCGGCGCGGCGTCGCCAAATCTGCTTTTCAATTACGGCAACGCGGAATTCAAATCGGGGAATCTCGGCAAGGCCATCGCCGCGTTTTGCCGCGCGGAAATGCTCGCACCGCGCGATTCGGAAATCCGCGCGAACCTCGCGTTCGTCCGCAATCAGGTCCAAGGCGCGACGGTTCGCGAAAATTTCTGGCAAAATTGGCTCGGCAATCTTTCGCTGAATGAATGGACGGTTTTTGCGGCGATTGCCTTCTGGCTGACGTTTCTTCTGCTCGCCGCAAAACAAATTCGTCCCGCGCTCGCGGTAAAATTAAAAAGCGCGACCTGGATTTTTGCGACGCTGACGATTTCTTCCGGCACAATCTTGGGCGTTCAAGCCGCGAATCATTTTTCAAAGCAAACAGCCGTCGTCATTTCCGCGCAAGCGACGGCGCGCAGCGGGCCGTTTGATGATGCGCAAAGCGCGTTCACGACGCGCGACGGCGCGGAGCTTTCTGTTTTAGACCGGCGGGACGACTGGGTGCAAGTCGCCGACGGTTCGGGAAAAAGCGGCTGGCTGCCGGCGAAACAGGTTGAAGTTTTGCCCGGCGCTTGAAAATTTCTTGAACGCAAAATAAAATTATTCTGTCCATCGGTAACAAACATTCACAAATGAACACAGGCATCTCTGCAATCAACGAAGCGGTAAAGGACGCGGGCGCGTTCACGCATCCGCTGTTTAACGAACTCGGCAAGGTCATCGTCGGGCAAAATTATCTGACCGAGCGGCTGGTCATCGGCTTGCTGGCCAATGGCCACGTTCTCTTGGAAGGCGTGCCGGGCTTGGCGAAAACTCTGGCCGTCAAATCCATGGCCGCGTGCATCAGCGTGAAATTTTCGCGCCTGCAGTTCACGCCGGACATGCTGCCCGCCGACGTCATCGGCACGCAGATTTACAATCCGCAGTCCGGCGGCTTCACCACGCGCAAAGGGCCGGTCTTCGCGAATCTGGTTTTGGCCGACGAAATCAACCGCGCGCCGGCCAAGGTGCAAAGCGCGTTGCTCGAAGCGATGCAGGAAAAACAAGTCACCATCGGCGAAAACACTTTCAAGCTCGAAGAACCGTTTCTGGTTTTGGCGACGCAAAATCCGATTGAGCAGGAAGGAACTTATCCGTTGCCCGAAGCGCAGGTGGATCGTTTCATGTTGAAATTGAAAATCGGTTATCCGACGCGCGCGGAGGAACGGCAGATTTTGGAAGCGATGGCGAAAACTTCCGGCCAGCCGACTTGCAGCGCCGTCGTCACGCCGGCGCAAATCCTCAAGGCGCGCGAAGTCATCAACGACATTTACGTGGACGACAAGGTGAAGGATTACATCGTGGACCTCGTCTGCGCCACGCGCGACCCGGACCATTACAAGATCGCGGTGAAGGATTTCATCCAGCTCGGTGCGTCGCCGCGCGCGACCATCGCGCTGACGCTGGCGGCCAAGGCCTACGCGTTCCTGAAAGGCCGCGGCTACGTGACGCCGCAGGACGTGAAAAGCATCGGCATGGACGTGTTGCGCCATCGCGTGGCCATCACCTACGAAGCCGAGGCCGAGGAAAAAACCAGCGAAACGGTCATCCAGAAAATCTTTGATGAACTGCCCGTGCCGTGAAATTGGAAAATAACTTATGGAAAAAATATTACTCGTTGTCGTTATAGTTGCGTCGTTGTTTTCTGTTCAAGCGGAAGACAATGTGCAAGTTGATTATGCAATTAAGCTGGGTTTGACTCCAAGGAGTCAAAGCAACTTGGTTGAAAAATCGGTTGCTCTGTTATCCAGTTGCGCATACATGGATAAACACTTGCCGCAAAAAATCGAAGATGTAAAAAAACAATCGCACCTTGATTTTAAATTCAATAGTCCTCGCATTGTAGATGTGCCAATTATGAAAACGACGGTCAAAATAAAAGAGATGGTGATTTCATTGCCGTTAATTATCGGTGGAATTTGGGTGCGCACGGACGATGGTGATATTTATTTTTCAAAATTTCAGTTTTCCAATGTTCAAGATGTGAACAAAATTTTAACAGATTCACAACGGCTTTAGAGTTTGAGTTAAAAAATTTTAAATTATTGCGAGATGCTTTTCGCAATTTTATTTCCATGATTCCCCGCGAGATTCTCAAAAAAATCCGGCAGATCGAGCTGCGCACGAGCCGCCTCGTGACCGCAACGCTCGCAGGCTTTTCATTTCAGCCGCCGCCGCAGTTCCGCCGGATTCCGCGCGCCGTGCCAGATGGTGCTGATAATCACTTCGGAAGTCTGGCGTTTGACAACAAAGAAAATGGAATACGGCCACGGTTCTGGCATTTTGGCTTTTTGCGTCAGCCTGCTGGCAAATGGAAAACGTCCGGGGTCTTGGCAAACCGTTCTAAAAAAAGCCTGCAAATCTTTGGTGAATCTTTGGCCGACTCCCGGCTCGCGTTCGTCGTAAAAAGCCGCCGCCTCGGCGAATTCCCGTTCCGCTTCCTCTTCAATGACCACCCGAAAACTCATCGCTTGGCGCGAAATCGTTTTTCGATGTCAGCCACCACGTCGTCGAGCGGACGACAAAGTTCGGGATGTGCCAGCGCGCGTTCGGCGCGGCGGTCGAGTTCGGCAATTTGTTCGGGCGTGAGAGCGTCGTCAAATTTATCGCGGAGATGCTCGAAGACTTCACGTTGTTCTTCAAACGGAAGCTTGTCCACTTGTTCCATGACTTGCGTTGCACTCATGGCGGCAATTTACTCCTTTGGTTTATTCGCGCAAGCCGAGTTTTTCGCCCGCGCGGATTCATCATTCATCATTTGTCATTCAACATTTTCCCCAGCATGATTCCCCGCGAGATTCTCAAAAAAATCCGGCAGATCGAGCTGCGCACGAACCGCATCGTGACGGAGACGCTCGCGGGCCAATACCATTCCGTCTTCAAAGGCCAGGGCATGAATTTCGACGAGGTGCGCGAATACCAGCCCGGCGACGACGTGCGCGCGATTGACTGGAACGTCACCGCGCGGATGAATCATCCGTTCATCAAGAAGTTCGTCGAGGAACGCGAACTCACGCTCATGCTCGTCGTGGACGTGAGCGGCTCCGGTTTGTTCGGCTCGCGCGACCAATCCAAACGCGAAATCGCGGCGGAAATTGCCTCGGTGCTGGCGTTTTCGGCGATTCGCAACAATGACAAAGTCGGCCTGATTCTTTTTTCCGATGAAGTGGAAAAATTTATTCCGCCGCGCAAAGGCCGCAGCCACGTCCTGCGCGTCATCCGTGAAGTTTTATTTTTTGAACCGAAACGGCGCGGCACGGATTTGAACGAGGCGCTGGAATTTTTGATGCGCGTGCAATCGCATAAGGCCATCGTGACGGTGATCTCAGATTTCCTCACGCCGGCGGACGGCGGCAAATTGTCGCGCGCGCTGCAAACCTCGCTGCGCATGGCCAATCGCAAGCACGATGTCGTGGCCGTGCAAATCACGGACAAGCACGAACTGGAATTGCCCGCGCTCGGCCGTTTGATTTTGGAGGACGCCGAGACCGGCGAAATTTTGGAAATCAATACCGACAACAAGACGCGACGCGATGTTTTTGCATTGCGCCAGCAAAAACAAATTGGCGAATTGGCGAAGCAGTTCCGTTCGTCGGGCATTGATTCGATTCAACTGCGCACGAACGAAGCTTATGGCGTGACGCTGGGCCGATTTTTTGAGACGCGAGAAAAACGGAGATTGCGAGGATGACAAACGCCGTCACCAACGACATCCGCGACATCAAGCCGCCACTGGAAATTCCCAACGGCTGGGCATGGCTGTGGTGGACACTCGGAACCGTTGCCGCGCTGGCGATTTTATTTTTAGTTTTTCGCTGGTGGCAAAAACAGCGTGCCCAAATTTCAATTGCGCCGCCGATTCCCGCGCATGTCCGCGCGAAGCAAAAATTGGAAGAAGCGCTCGCGCTGATTTCGCAGCCGAAAGAATTTTGCGTTTTGGTTTCCGACACGGTCCGTTTTTATCTCGAAGAACGGTTTGATTTTCGCGCGCCGGAACGGACGACCGAGGAGTTTTTACGTGAGTTGAACGCGACCGATTTGCTGTTGCGGGAACAAAAGGAATCGCTCGGAAAATTTTTGCAAAACTGTGACTTGGTGAAGTTCGCCAAATATGAGCCAGGCGAGCCGGAACTGCGCGAGCTTTATAGTTCGGCGATGCACTTGATTGATGAGACGTCGGATATAGAAATACCGCAGGCAGCCACAACCACCCGGGTGGGATTGCAAAAGGGGAACGCCACCCCGCCGCCTCTGCCAAATGCCGCGAAGGGCCGAATATTCGCGATCACCGGCGCGTTGTTGCAGATTGGGCCGGTGATCTGGCTCGTATTCTTTATCAGGGCGGTGATCCGGTTGGTGGCTGCCGTCCAAGGTCTGCCCGGCGGCGTGAACTCTGACGAGTTTCATACGATGCTGCAAGCGGAGGTGCAAAAGTTCAGTGGATTATTGAGCTGGTTTGTGTGGCTGGCAGCATTGGTCGGTCTGGGGTTGATGATGGTGGCCTTGTTGTCGCTATACTACCGAGCAAAATGGTTTTTTTGGTTCGTGGTGGTCTACGGTGTACTAATCCTGTGGGCGATTCCATTGGGAACGGCGGCAGGAATATTTTATCTGGTTTATGCATGGCAACACCGGCGGGAATTTTCGCGGCCCGTGCCGCCCGATTTGAAACAATGACCTTCGCCCATCCATATTTTCTGTTGCTGCTCTTGCTGCTGCCTTTGCTGGCGTGGCTGAAAGGCAAGCGCGGGGCGCCGCCGGCGTTTTTGTATTCGTCGGTGAAACTAGTCGAAGGTTTGACGCGTACACGGCGTTCGCGCGCAGGTAATTTACTCGCGGCATTGCGCTGGCTCACGCTCGCCATTTTTATTTTTGCGCTCGCGCAGCCGCGTTTGTCGAAAAGCACGACGGAAGTGAAGGCCAGCGGCATTGACATCGTGTGCGCGCTGGATTTGTCCGGCAGCATGACCACCGGCGACTACATCGTCAACGGCCAGCAAGTCAGCCGCATTGACATGGCCAAGCCCGTCCTGAAGCAATTCATCGAAGGGCGTCCCAACGACCGCATCGGCCTCGTGGTTTTTGCAGCGCAGGCGTTCATCGCCTCGCCCATGACGCTCGACCACGATTATTTGCTCGAAATCGTCGACCAGCTCGGCATCGGCACAATCAATTCGGACGCGACGGCGATTGGCGATGGCATCACGACGGCACTGAACCGGCTGCGCGATCTGAAATCAAAAAGCAAAATCATCGTGCTGATGACGGACGGCGGAAACAATTCCGGCAAGATTGATCCAATCACGGCGACGCACGCGGCGCAGGCGCTGGGCGTGAAAATTTACACCATCGGCCTCGGCAACCGGGAAATTGTGCAACAAATGGGTTTGCCGCCCGGATATTTGCCGGACGAAGATACGTTGCAGCAAATCGCGGACATGACCGGCGGCCGATATTATCGCGCGGACAATGCGGAAAAATTCCAGAAAATTTACGCGGAAATTGACAAGCTGGAAAAAACCGAGGCGACGATCAGCAAATACACGGAATACAAAGAATTGTTTCCGTGGTTTGTTTTGGGCGGATCGGCGCTTTTGTTGATCGAAATTTTGCTGGCGCAAACAATTTTTAGAAAATTGCCATGAGATTTGAACATCCAAATATCCTTTGGCTCTTGCTCGTGATTCCGCCGGCGATGGTTTTACTTTTTTGGTTCGCAAACCAGCAGAAACAAAAATTGCTCGCGCAATTTGTCTCGGCGCGCTTGCTGCCGGTGTTGACCACGGGCATTTCTCCGGCGCGACAAAAATTGCGTTTTACATTTTTGATTTTGGCCGTTGCGCTTTTGGTCGTTGCATTGGCCCGTCCGCAGTATGGAATTGATTCGGAAGAAGTGCAGCAAAATGGATTGGACATCGTTGTCGCGGTGGACACTTCCAAATCCATGCTCACGACGGACATTGCGCCGGACCGTCTCGAACGCGCCAAACTCGCCGCGCTGGAATTGATGCAGACCGCCAAGGCCGACCGGCTCGGCCTCGTCGCGTTTGCGGGCGACGCGTTTTTGGAATGTCCGCTGACGATCGACGACACGGCGTTCCAGCAAAGCGTGCAGGCGCTGAACGTGAATTCCATTCCCGAAGGCGGCACGGCGCTCGCAGCGGCGATCAACACCGCGCTCACGGCGTTCAAGGAAAAAGGCCATCACAAGGCGCTCGTACTGCTGACCGACGGCGAGGACAACGACAGCGAACCCGGCGCGCTCGCAGCGGCGCAAAACGCGGCGAAGGACGGATTGAAAATTTTTACGATTGGGATCGGAACCGCCGCCGGTGATTTGATCCGCGTGACGGATGCGAACGGAAATTCCGATTACGTCCGCGACGAGCAGGGCAACGTCGTGAAATCGCATTTGAATGAAAATTTGCTCCAGCAAATCGCCGGCGCGACGGGGGGATTTTATCTGCCGTTGCGCGGCGCGGACACGATGGACACGCTTTACGAGCGCGGGCTGGAGCCGTTGCCGAAATCGGAGAGCAGCGAAAAACTCATCCGGCGTTATCACGAGCAATTTCAGTGGCCGCTGGCGATTGCGATTTTATTTTTGCTGGCGGAAATGTTTTTGCCCGAAAGAAAGTCCAAAGTCCAAAGTCCAAAGTCCAAAGTTGAAGCGGCGGCGGTTGCAATTTTAATTGCGTTTTTATTTTTGCCGGTCGTCGCAAACGCTTCGCCAGCGAGCGCGTTGAGCGATTACAAATCTGGAAATTACACCAACGCGCTGGCGGAATTTTCGCGGCTGGCGGAAATCCAGACGAACGATCTGCGCTTGGTTTTCAACGCGGGCGCGGCGGCGTATCGCGCGACGAATTACGACGCGGCGTTGCAAAATTTTCAGCTCGTGACGTTGTCGCCCGATTTGAAATTGCAGCAGCAGGCGTTTTACAATCTGGGCAACACGCTTTACCGGATGGGCGAATTGAAATTCACGCCGAGCGCGGAAGGCTTGGACGCGATGGTGGAAACGTGGACGAATGCCGCACAATGTTACGCTCACGCGGTGCAATTGAACACGAACGATGCGGACGCGGCGTTCAATTTTTCTTTCGTAAAAAGCCAGCTAGATTTGATCGCGCAACTGCGCGAAGCGATACGGCGCGCGAAATTTGAGGCCGACGATGCGGTGCGCCGCGCAGAATTTCATCGCGCGCTGGAAATCATGGAGCAGTTGACGCAAAACAAGATTGCGGCGAAACAATTTCAAGACTACACCAAAAAATTGAAGGACATTGATGCGATTGCCACGCCCAATTCAAAATAGTCTGCTGCCATTGCTGCTGGTTTTTGCCGCGCAGAAAGTTTGCGCGCAGCTCGCGCCTGCCGATGATTTTTTCAACGGCGGCGCGCAAGCTTATATTTCCAACAACATACCGGCTGCGTTGGAGCGCACGGAAGACGGCCTGAAGCTTTATCCTGATGACGTGAAGCTGAAAAAGCTGGAGGAATTATTGAAGCAAAAAAACCAGCAACAGCAGCAACAGAGTCAGTCGCAGCAACAAAAGTCGGACAGCCAGAAAAACCAGCAACAACAAAATCAACAATCGCAAAAAAACAGTTCTCAAGACCAGCAGAAATCCGACGAGCAGAAGCAAAACCAGTCTAATCAAAAAACGAACGGACAGCAAAATCAGCCTGAGCCGCAAAAGTCGGCGGACGAACAAAAGAATGGCGACAAATCCGATAATCAAAATGGCGACGGCCAGCCGATCAAGCCGGGACAGATGACGGCGGAAGAGGCAAAGCGTTTGCTGGATGCGCAAAAAGGCGACGAGCAAATTTTGCAGATGAAGCCGCAGGACAAGCCGCGTGATCCCAATCGTCCGGTCAAGGATTGGTGACTTTAATTGGTAAATTAATCCGGCAATTTTTACGCGACTGACTTTGCTGGCCTAAATATCCCAATCGCCGGTTTGGAGATAGGGCTTTAATTTTTCCTTGAGCGTTTCACGGCCGCGATGGATGAGCGACTTCGTCGCGGACAAAGAGCTATTCAGAATTTCCGCAATTTCTTCGTAGCTCATTTCGTCTTGTCGGCAGAGCAGAATGGCGGTGCGCTGGTTTTCAGACAGTTCGTCGAGGGCTTCCTCGATTTTTTTGGCGAGTTCGCCGTGCAGCACATTTTCGGTGGGCAGGAAAACTTTTTTATCCTCATATTGGCGCTGCGGCTGGTCGTCGTGTTCGGCGTGAGTTTCTTCGAGGGATTCGGCAGGATGGCGCGAGCGGCGGCGAATTTCATTCAGACACAAATTGCGCGCGATGGTGAAGAGCCAGGTGGAAAACTTGGCGGTGCGCTGGTAGCGGGCGCGGGATTTCCAGACTTGGAGAAACGTGTTTTGCGCGACGTCCTCGGCTTCGGTATCATCGCGCAGCGTGCGGAAAACGAAGTTGAAGAGCGGCTGCTGGAATTTCTCGACCAGTTCGACAAACGCCGCGCGGTCGCCGCGTTTCACACGGAGCATCAGGGCGGCATCGGGATCGGTTTGGTCGGGCATCGTCGCGCCAAGTTTATCCAACCCCGCACGGGCGACAAGGTTTCGCTGGCGGCGGCGGTATCAAAGCATTAACTTTTGCGCCCGTGCAGGACCTGCTCAAAAAAATCGAGGCCGCCGCCGAGGTGCGCCTCGCCTTTTCACCCAGCGCCACCCCGGCGGAAAAACTCGCGCGCTACAAGACTTTTCTCAAGGTCGAATCCCATCGCCTGAAGCTGTGGCATCGCGCCGGCGCGGACGGCAAGGAAATTTGTCAGGGCCGGGCCATGATCCTCGACGTATTGCTGCGGCATCTTTGGGACACGGCGAAGAAAAATCTGACGACGCAGGCGCAGAAGGAATTTCCGCCGATTGCGTTGGTGGCGATCGGCGGGTTTGGCCGCGCGGAGTTGAATCCGCACAGCGACATTGATTTCATGTTCCTGCACGAGGGACAGGTGGCGGTGGGCAAATCACTGCCTTATCTCGCGAAGCTGATTGACGGCGTGCTGTATCCGCTGTGGGACATCGGCCTGAAAGTCGGCTACTCGGTGCGCGACCTTGACGATTGCGTGAAGGTGGCGAACTCCGACATGCAGTCCAAAACCGCGCTCATCGAGTCGCGGCTGATCGCGGGGAACGAAAATCTGTTCGCGAAATTTCAAAAGACGGTCGTGCAAAAATGCGTCCTCGGCTACGAGGAAAAATACATCGCCGCGCGCCTCGAAGACCAAGCGACGCGCCGGGCCAAGTTCGGCAACTCCGCGTGCATGCAAGAGCCGAACGTGAAGAACGGCTGCGGCGGCCTGCGCGATTTCCAAAATCTTTTGTGGATGGCCTTCTTCAAGTATCGCACGCGGACGGTGCGGGATTTACAGGCGCAGGAATTTGTCAGCGAGGCGGAATGCAAACAGCTCGAGGCTGCGTATGAATTCCTGCTGCGCGTGCGGACGGAGCTGCATTACAACACCAACCGCCCGCAGGACGTGCTGGGGAAAAATTTACAGCCCGCCGTCGCGACCAACCTCGGCTACGCCGACCGTTCGCCGAGCAAGCGCATCGAGAAATTCATGCGCGACCTCTACGTCCACATGAGAAACGTCTATCTCATCACGCGCACGCTGGAGCAGCGCATGGCTCTGCTCTCGCCGCAGCAGACGAGCCGGCTCGCTCGGCTGCGGCGGTTGCTGCCCGGGGCCACACCGCGCAAGATGCCCGAGCCGGTGGACGGATTTTTATTTGTGGCCGGCGAAATCCGCGCGGCGAACAACCGCATCTTCCGCGATTCGCCGCGCCGGCTCATGCGGGTTTTCCTGCACGCGCAGCAACGGCATTTGGCGCTGCATCCCGACCTCGCACAACTGATCCGCAACCAGCTTTCACTGGTGAACCGCGAGTTCCTGAACGACGAGCATGTGCGCGAAACTTTTTTGACCATCCTCGAACGGCGCGGCGAGGTGTCGCATATTTTGCGCGCGATGCACGAGGTGAATTTTCTCGGCAAATACATTCCCGAATTCGGCAAGCTGACCTGCCTCGTGCAGCATGAGTTTTATCACCAATATGCGGCGGACGAGCACACGCTGGTCTGCCTCGAACAGCTCGACAAAATCTGGGAGGCGCAGGAACCGCCCTATCGTAACTACACGCCGATTTTGCAGAACCTCGAACATCCCGGCCTGCTTTACCTCGCTCTGCTGTTGCACGATGTCGGCAAAGCCGCGCCGCACGAAAAAGGCCAGCACGCCGAAGTCGGTGCGGCACTCGCGATGCGCGCCGCCAAACGTCTCCAACTCGACCCGGCAGCGGCGGAAACGGTGAGGTTTCTCGTCGAAAACCACCTGCTTCTGGCCATGGTGTCGCAGCGGCGCGATTTGGACGACCCGTCGGTCATCCGTGGTGTGGCGCGGCAGATCGTCACGCCGGAAAAATTAAATCTGCTCGCGCTGCTGACCTTCGCCGACTCGCAGGGCACGAGCGATAAACTGTGGAGTGGCTTCAAGGACTCGTTGTTGTGGCAGATCCATTCCCGTGTGCTGGCACTGCTGACCGGCGGCACGGAATTTATCCGCGCCACCGAAAAAGCCCGGCAGGAAACGCGCGAACTCGTCCGCGAACTGGCGCCGCGCCGCATCACCGACGAAGAACTGGATGCGCATTTCAGCCAGTTGCCGCAACGCTATTTTGAAATCTATACGCCCGCGCAGATCCAGGACGATCTGGAGCTGACCCACCGGTTCATGCACCGGCTGATTCTGGAAGGCCAGCGCGCGCTGGCTCCGGTCACGGCGTGGATTGACGAACGCGACCGCGGCTATAGTCTCGTGAAAGTCTGCACCTGGGATCGCGCGGGCTTGTTCGGCAAAACCACCGGCTGCTTGAGTGCCGCCGGCCTGAACATTCTCGGCGCACAGATTTTTACGCGGGGCGACGGCATTGTGCTGGACACTTTTTTTGTCAATGACGCGCGCACCGGCAATCTGGCCGGCGCGGAGCAGCGCGAAGAATTTTCCGACCTGCTGGAAAAAGTTTTGACCGGCGAGACGGTGGATTTTCCGACGCTCATCGCCCGGCAGACCGCTTCCCGTTCAAGCTATTCGGCCTATCTCGGCGAACGGCTGGACACGCAAATCCGCTTTGATAACGAGACTTCAGAGGAACGCACCTTGATCGAAATTGAGACCGAAGATAGGCTGGGATTGCTTTACACGATTTCACAGACATTCACAGAACTGAACTTGGACATTGCCGCCGCACGCATCGTGACGGAGCGTGGCGCGGCGATCGATAGTTTTTATGTGAGCGCGGTGGGCGGTGGAAAAATCACCGCCCCGGAACGGCTGGAACATTTGGCCAGCCGACTGCGTGAAGCCATTGGGAAACTGGAAGCGGCGGTTTAATCCGCCAAACCAGTTGCGGGTCGCTCAGTGGTCTGATAGAAATTGTCAGAGCACTCTGGCTGGCCGGGCCAAAGCGCAGGCGGGTGTGGTTCAATGGTAGAATGTGGCCTTCCCAAGGCTGAGACGAGGGTTCGATTCCCTTCACCCGCTCCAATATTAAAATCGTCAATGGTATCAGGCCATTGACGATTTTTTTGTTTTTTGAGAAGCTAAAGTGAGAATAAAAGTGAGAATGAGAATGGTTGTTTCATCCGCTTTTTGATGCAAAACAACTCAATTTTATAGGGGCATTTAATGTTTTAGATTTGCAGCCAGTGAGAATCAGCCTCCCGTTGTTATCAATCTATCGAAACGCGGCAAGCGCCGCGCGGCAAACACGGCATCGCGCCCAACTTTGCCCCGGCTGCTATTGGCACAACTCCGTCTCCAGGACTGGAGCGACCGCGACCAATCCCTCCATGACGCTGCGTTGCCCGTCGCCAAGAAACGACGTGAACACCCACGGAGTTTTGAACTGGACAGTTTCCGCCATTCGGGCAAATGCCAATACCAGCGCGGCGATGTGGTCATTCAAGTCACCGACGAGGGCGGCGGCAGTGTTTTGGTGACACCGCCGGGGAACGTGTTGCACGTTCGGACGCGGCACGACGGCAAACGGCAGGTTTCGTTTGTTTACTTGGAGCATCCTGCCCGGCGGCGGCGACCGGTAAAAATTTTGGCAAAACAGTTAGGTCGGGGTGCGGGCAATCGGCTACGGCGGCAAGGAATCGTGCGTGATACATCATTCACACAGGCGTTGCTAAACACATGGACAACCTGATTTTTGGCAGTCGGCGGGAAGTTTTCTAATGATTGGCAACTTGGATTGAATGAAATACCATCCGCCGCAAGCTCATTTATTTTATGGCAACGAAAAAGAAAAAAGATGTTTCGTTTGAATTCTGGAAAGTGAGCGCTCCGGCGAGTTTCGCGGGAGGATTTCAGGCGGCGTTAACTTCGCTGGCGCAAGTTGGAACGCTCGCGCAACGCAATCAGGTTATCAGCGGTTACACGATGCGCTGGGAGGAATTGGAAGTGACCGGGCGCTATTTTTTCGGCGACTTCGTCAAACTCCGCATGGATTTACTGCCGTTGAAAGGCGGCATGAACACAAAATCTTCATCGTTGAACCTGCCGTCGAATGAAGGCATCGCCGAGCCGTTTGTTTTTCTTTTCGATACGCAATCCGACATCCTCGTTGTGCAGCATAATCATTACGGCGCTTCCGTCGGCGCGTTCTTTCAGTATGTCCAACAGCTTGTCTCCATCGGCGGCTTGCTCGATGTCCTCCCAGTGCTGTCGTTGGCTGGAGTTCAAAAGCTAAACCATTTGAATGATGTGCGGCGCGTGTCCTATCGCATCGCCAAACCGCGCCACTCGGCATATAACCCCGGCGCACGCGGTTCCGTGGACAGCTCAATTTCTACGATGGATGATTTTGACGGTGAAAGCATCGAAGTGGTAATCAGTTCTGGATTTGCCCGCCGTTCCCTGACACTGCGGGAAGTTTTCAAAAAGGCGAACGATTTTTTAACCGGTCAAACCACCGGTAATGCGGAACTGGAAAAATTTGAGGTGTCTGGATATTCCAACGGCGCACGGGATGAATTCGATTTGGTGAAAGAGCAGTTGCGGGCAAAAATTGACGTGGCGGTCGGAGCCAAGCGTGACTTGGCCTACGGGGATCGAAAAGCGGCCGCGATGCGGGCGCTTACCATGCGGCGCGGCGACCTGATAACACAGTTCGGCCAAAAGTGTGCATGAAAAATCTGCTCGATAAGCCGCTCGACGAACTGGCAGAAGAATTTCTGCCATACCTTGCTGCGCTCGCGCTTGGCGTTGGCTTGTGGTTGTTTTTCCGAACGCAGCCGCTTCCAACCAAGACCGACAAGCTGGTTGAGGCGAGCATCAATATTTTTTCCATTCTCGTTGGTTTCATCGGCGCGGCGTTGGCAATCGTCTTCGCGATTGATAACAAGCCGGTGATTGCAAAACTGAAACAGGACGCAAAATACCGCCGTTTCATCCGTTATTATTTCGAGGCGTTCATCGCGTCTTTTGCGGCACTCGCCATTGCATTCGTGCTTAACGGAAGCGTGATTGACCTCCAATCTCAACCTTGGAAAATCACGGTGACGATTTGGCTGACCATCGTAATGGTAGCGACGCTGCTTTCAATTCGTGTGATTTGGCTGCTTTTTCGGGTGCTGCATAAGAACTGCGAAATTGAAGAACGAAAGTGACCACCGATGTTTCAGAGCAGGGTCTTGAAACGCTAATCATGCGACACATGACGGGCGCGACCGGGCTTGCGCCCGCGCCCGAAGGCATGGTTGCGGAAACACCCGACGCCATCGCGGTTGCCAAGGCCGGCGGATCGGGTTGGTTTGTTGGCAATCCCAAGGATTACGACCGCACCCACGCGCTCGACGTGCCGCAGTTGTTTCAATTTCTCCAAACTACGCAGCCGGAAGCGTTCAAGAAAATCGGCATGACCGATTACAAGGATGCCAAAGACATCGCGCGGCTGAAATTTTTCGCGCGCTTGAGCAGCGAGATCGGCAAGCGCGGTGTAATTGATGTTTTGCGCAAAGGCGTAGATCACGGCGCACTGCATTTCGATTTATTTTACGGCAGGCCATCGCCGGGCAACGCGACGGCGGCAGCGTTGTTTGCAAAAAACCGATTCAGCATCACCCGCCAGTTACGTTACAGCACGGATGAAACACGCCGGGCGCTGGACTTGTGCCAGTTCATTAACGGCCTACCCATCGCTACGTTTGAACTGAAAAACAGCCTGACCAAGCAGACGGTCGAAGACGCGGTGGAGCAATACCGCCGCGACCGCGACCCGCGCGAAAAGCTGTTTGAGTTCGGGCGCTGCGTGGTGCATTTCGCGGTGGACGACCAATCGGTGATGTTTTGCACGCATCTGAAAGGCAAGGCGTCATGGTTTCTGCCGTTCAACCAAGGCTGGAATGACGGCGCGGGCAATCCGCCCAACTCGGACGGACTAAAGACAGATTATCTCTGGAAACGCATTCTCACGCCGCAAGGTTTGACGGACATCCTGGAAAACTACGCGCAGATTGTCGAAAAGAAGAATTTGAAGACGGGCAAAAAGAAACGCGAACAGGTTTTCCCGCGTTTCCATCAGCTTGACGTGGTGCGGAAGATTCTGGCGGAGGTATCAGCACGCGGAGCGGGCAATCGTTATCTCATCCAGCATTCAGCCGGAAGCGGCAAGTCGAATTCCATCGCATGGCTGGCGCATCAGCTCTTTGGCCTGCGCAAAGATGATGCAGACATTTTTGATTCCATCATCGTCATCACCGACCGGCGCATCCTCGACGAGCAGATTCAGGCAACCATCAAACAGTTCGCCCAAGTCGGCGAGACGGTCGGCCACGCGGAACATTCCGGCGATTTGCGGAAGTTCATCGAGAGCGGCAAGAAAATCATCATCAGCACGGTTCAAAAATTCCCGTTCATCCTCGACGAAATCGGCGATGAGCACCGCAACCGGCGCTTTGCCATAATCATTGACGAAGCGCACAGCAGCCAGGGCGGCAAGACCTCGGCTGCCTTGAGCGAGGCGCTGTCCGACCCGGAAGACACGGTGAACGACGCGCTGCAAAAACGGATGGACGCGCGCAAAATGCTGACCAACGCCAGCTATTTTGCCTTCACCGCCACGCCGAAGAACAAGACGCTCGAAATGTTCGGCGCGGCATTGCCGCCAGACGGCGCCGGCAAGGTGAAGCATCGCCCATTTCACAGCTACACGATGAAGCAGGCGATTCAGGAGGGATTCATCCTCGACGTGCTGAAAAGTTACACGCCGGTTGACAGCTTTTACAAGCTGGTGAAAAAAATTGAAAGCGACCCGGAATTTGACACCAAGAAGGCGCAGAAGAAATTGCGGCGCTATGTCGAGAGCCGCGACCACGCCATCCGGTTGAAAGCCGAAATCATGGTGGATCACTTCCATGAGCAGGTCATGGCATTGAACAAGATTGGCGGACAGGCGCGGGCAATGGTGGTATGCAACGGTGTCGAGCGGGCAATCCAGTATTTCAACGCGTTCAAAGATTATCTGGCCGAGCGCAAAAGTCCTTATCTGCCAATTGTTGCATTCGCGGGCGAGCATGAATTTAAGGGCGTGAAAGCCACCGAGCTTTCGCTGAATGGCTTTTCCAGCGGTGACATTGCGGAGAAAATTCAGGAAGACCCGTATCGTTTCCTGATTTGCGCGGACAAATTCCAGACTGGTTACGACGAACCGTTGCTCCACACGATGTATGTGGACAAAACGCTGTCCGGCATCAAGGCCGTGCAGACGCTTTCGCGCCTAAACCGCGCCCACCCGCAGAAACATGACGTGTTCGTGCTGGATTTCTTGAACAACTCGGAGACGATCACCGAGGCGTTTGCGGATTACTACCGCACCACCATTTTAAGCGAGGAAACCGACCCGAACAAATTGCACGACCTCAAAGGCGTATTGGACGGGTATCAGGTTTATTCGCCGGAAAAGGTGGATTCGCTGGTCACGCTTTATCTCGAAGGCGCGGAGCGGGACAAGCTCGACCCGATTCTTGACTCATGCGTGGCAAACTACATCGGCCAGCTCGATGAAGACGGGCAGGTAGATTTCAAGGGGAAGGCCAAGGCGTTCGTTCGCACTTATGATTTTCTCGCGTCCATACTGCCCTATACGAACCGCGATTGGGAAAAAATTTCAATCTTTCTTAATTTTTTGATTCCGAAGTTGCCCGCACCCGAAGAACCTGACTTGGCGAAAGGCATTCTGGACGCGATTGACATGGACAGCTACCGCACTGAAAAAAAGGCGGCACTGAAAATTTCGCTACCTGATGAAAATGCTGAAATTGAACCCGTGCCGACAACTGGCGGCGGACGGAAAAGCGAGCCGGAATTAGACCGGTTGAGCAACATTCTCAAAACTTTTAACGAACATTTCGGCACGCTATTCACCGATGCCGACCGCGTTGCGAATCGAATCAAAGATGATGTTGCGCCCAAAGTGGCGGCAGACCGGGCTTACCAAAATGCAAAAGAGAACACTCCCAATACCGCGCGCATTGAGCACGACAAGGCACTCGCGCGGGTGATGCTATCGCTGTTAAAAGATGACACGGAGATTTACAAGCAGTTCGTTCAAAATGAGTCGTTCAAGCGGTTCGTGACGGACATGGTCTTTTCACTTACAAATGACAAGTAACGTCATCCACACTAAAATATTTAGCTATCGCTTCCACGCTTGGGCTGGCCATCCACCGTGCCCATGAGCCAGACCGAATCATTCCGGGCCAGCCGCGAGGCGCTGGTGCTCCGCTTGCGGGATCAGGAAAAACTGACCTTCCGGCAAATCGGCGACCGTTTCGACCGCTCCGCTTTTCGAGCCGCGCAGATTTATCAAGCCGCGCGCCATAAAATCCAATTTCCCCCCAACGGCCTGTCCAAACGGCTTAATCATCTTCTGGCCAAGGCCGGCTTTACCGTCGAAAAAAACGCCATCGCCAACGCCCTGCGCGCCGGCAAACTCTACCCCCATTGCTACCCGCCCACCTACGGCGTCTATGCGCACCGGGAGCTATGCGAGTGGGCTGGCGTTGATCCCGCGACCGTTCCGATGAAAGGCTCGTATTTTGAAACCTGCCGCGCAAACGGTCTTTCCTATCGAGCGAACCATATTTTGAAATACGCTGGCATCTCTGCCACGAAAGCAGCCGTCCTCGAATCCCTCAAAAATGGCAGCCTGACACCAACCAAACGCCCCATCGGCTATGGCAAAATGACGCACGCCGAACTCTGTCGGTGGGTTGGAGTAACCCCGCACTTACTCCGCAAACGGAAAATGGTCGGTTCTTGATCACAGCAATTCAAGCATCACCCCACCACTGCCGTTCAAACATATCGCGGTCAATCCGCACCGGCTCAATGCAGCGCGGGTCGTCCAGCTTGGGGCTGTTCACCAGATCGCTTACGGGATAAATTTTCAACGGTTCGTCGGGCGCTCGCTCCAGCGCCATTTTGTGCGACTCGCTGCGCGGGTCATCGTCTTTCAACCACCAGCCGTAATGACTTGGCGCGATGATGACCGGCATCCGGTCGTGCAGCGGCGCAATCGCCGCGTTCGCCGCCCGCGTGATGATGGTAAATGATTCAATCGTTTCGCTCGGCGGGGCTTCGTCCAAGTCGGTTTCGGCATGGTCCCGCGACGGCGGTTTGATCCACTTTTCCCACAAGCCGGCGAAACAAAACGGTTCGCCACTTTTCAGCATCACGCGGAATGGTTGCCGCTTGCCCTCACGTTCCTGCCACTCATAAAAACTGTCGGCGGGAATCAGGCAGCGCCGATGCTTGAACGCCTCGCGAAACGCATTCCGGCTCGGCAGCGTTTCCGACCGCGCATTGATGTGCGCGTTGCCGACGCTTTCGTCTTTCGCCCAGGACGGAATCAAGCCCCACCGCATGAGCTTCATCGCCGGCTGGTG
>Ga0302274_10000096_pt1 | contig 89724 bp, 69 predicted proteins | sample III_Bog_N2_1_FD_198755 | JGI IMG/M metagenome (GOLD analysis project Ga0302274, IMG submission 198755) | Peat permafrost microbial communities from Stordalen Mire near Abisko, Sweden - III_Bog_N2_1 | ecosystem: Environmental > Terrestrial > Soil > Wetlands > Peat | place: Sweden: Abisko...
ACACACTGCCGGTATCGGGCCGCGACGGCGGCCCCGCGTCCTCGTGGACGCGAAGCCAAGGGCGCGGAGGCGCCCGCCCGGCGTCTGAGGGCAGCCTTGATGAGTCACCATCAAGGCCCGATGGTATGATACCGGCGAGCCCTGACACTGACACGTCGCCGGTATCGGGCCGCGACGGCGGCCCCGCGTCCTCGTGGACGCGAAGCCAAGGGCGCGGAGGCGCCCGCCCGGCGTCTGAGGGCAGCCTTGATGAGTCACCATCAAGGCCCGATGGTATCACTGCTGACGACGACGAAGTGGCCCTGATTTTGCCGGAAAAAGCCGGTTTTGACCGGATCGCCCTGGAGACGTTGGATCGAATCCCGGCATTACCGGGGGCGGTGGCGTGGTGGCAAAGCGGCGCTGCGGAGCCTCCGGTTGGTGTTTATGCGTTTTCGACCTTGGTCGGTGGTTCGGGGGCCTCGCCGAAACTGGAAGTCCCGTTTCGGCGGAGATCGGCGGTGGGGGGCTCTGAAGAACGGCCCGCATCCGAAGCGATCCGCTCGATCCAAGCCATGCGTCTGACCTGCGGGGGGATGAGCCTTTCGCTCTCCTTGGCGGTGGTGAGGGGTGTTTTGGATTGGCAGGCCCTACCAGCCCCGGCTCCGGTGCCAGGACGGCCCCGACGGGGCGCAATCCCGGTTGTGGACGGTCGCCGCCTGTTGGGATCGGCGAGCCCTGACAACGAGTTGCCGCCGGTATCGGGCCGGGACTGCCGTTCCGCCCCCCCATGCGCCCGCCCGGCCTCAGGTTCGGGCCTGTGGCTAGGATTGGGGCCACCCGGTCAGGTGCGTGCGGTGTTGGTGGTTGATGGAGTGGCTCCAGAAGACCCACATCCTGAGTCCCCCTGGCTGGAACCGCCCTGTCTGCCCATGGGCGCGGCAGCCCTGATCGAAGCGGTGCGCTGGGATGCCGGCCTCATGACCTGGGTGCTGCGTTTGTGTCCAGGGCTGGCGTTTTCGCTTTGGCCCATGGCGGCAAAAAAGGCGGCGGCGTCCGCAATAATCGGATGGCTGCCCAACGATCCCTATTCTTCATCTGTTGCTTCTGCCCCTGTGTTATCCAGACCATCGGAGATGATATGAGTCATTTAACCATCCGTCTCAAGTTACGTATTATTTTTATTGCCTTAACAAGTGTCTTTGTATTATTTGGGCTGCTTTCTTTAAATCGATTAGGCGAATTGGATGCTCGATTAAGCGAAATTGAGCATGATGCTTTGCCGTCGATTCTCTCTAGTAATAGCATGAATACCGAACTCAGTGATTTTCGGGCAAAAGAAGGGCTTCACGCCCTGACCCAAGACCTGCCCAACATGGATGCGATTGAAAAAGCTCTGGCCTTTCATCAGGGCGAAATTGAAAAGGCTCGGAAAATTCTTGAGCCCTTGATCATCACATCCAAAGGAAAAGCCTTGTATGCCGACTTTTCTGTAAATTATGCTAAATACCTTGAAGAACATAAAAAATTTATACCAATCTCTCGTCGAGATGAGACCGATGCGGCTCATAAACAATTAATTGCAATGGAGCCAATTTTTGATAAATTGAGTGCAAATCTGGATGCTTTGGTCGTATTGAAGCGAGATCAAGCCCTTGAAAAGGTCGCATATGCTCATCAGTTGTATTCAGAGAGCGAGTCAATGACCTTTATGGCGGGATTTCTGGTTCTGTTATGTGCATTTGGTTGCGTTATTCTGTTGGAGCGAACAGTTTCTCGGTCGATTGAGGCGCTGGCGGACGAGATTGCGGTGGTCGGTCAGGGGGATTTCTCGGTGGTTATCAGCGGTCAAGATCGCAAGGACGAAATTGGACGGATCGCCCGTGCAACGGCCGCTACCGTGACGGCGATTCAAGGAACGGTGGGGGGGTTGAACCGCCTGATCGCCGGGATTCGGGCCGGCGGCTTGTCCGAGCGGGCCGACGCCAGGGCGTTTCGCGGGGAATTCGCCACTCTTTTGACTGGGATCAACGAGCTGATCGAAACCCTGAGTCAGCCATTGGTCGAGGTTGCGGACGTGATGCGGAAGCTGGCGTCGGGAACCCTGGAAGGTCGGATGACAGGCCTTTACGAAGGCGACCTGCGGGCGCTCAAGGCTAATGTTAACCGGAGTCTGGATACCCTAGCCATGCTGCTGGGGGAGGTGGCAACCACAGCCCAGCGGATGGCGGCGGCGGATTTGCGCCAGGGCATCGAGGGCAATTATCAGGGCAGCTTCGCCGAGGTTCGGGCCAACGTCAATCAGGCCCTGGCCCAATTGCGGGAGCTGGTCGGGGAAGCGGCCCTCGGCACCGAGCAGTCGGCGGTGGCCGCAACCCAGACCGCCGCCGCCGCGCGTCAGGTTGCCCAGTCTTCGGCCCGTCAAACTACGGTGCTGAAGGATATCTCCGGAGCACTCCATGAAACGGCGTCTTCGGTGTCTTCGGTAGCGGTCCATGCCGCCAATGGCGGTGCCTTGGCCGGAACCGCCGCAGATTTGGCGGCGTCGGGGCGCAGCGAACTATCGGCGCTGGTCAGCGAAGTTGAGCGGATTGCCGCACGCCACGGGCGTATCGAGGCTATCACTACGACTATAACGCGGATTGCCGATAAGACCCAGGTCTTGTCGATCAATGCCGCCATCGAAGCGGCGCGGGCTGGGGCCGATGGTCGCGGCTTTGGTGTGGTTGCTCATCAGATTGGCCGGTTGGCTGAGGAAGCCGCCTTGGCCGCTAACGACATCGGCAGCCTCATCGCCGAGGCGAGCGAAGGGGTGAAAAGCAGCGTGGTCGGTGTTACCGGCGCCCGCGCGGCCATGGAGCGGATTGGTGGCGCGATCGAGCAGAGCGGAACGGCGGCTCAGGCCATTGCCGCCGCAATTGCCCAGCAATCGGCAGCGATTCAGTTGGTATCGCAGCGCATTGAAGAGTTGGAGCGCGAAGGTCAAAGCAATGCTGGCGCAGCAGAAGAGATTAGCGCAACAATGGAAGAGTTATCCAGGATAATTCACCGTACAAGTGCCCAAGTTGCACGCTTTAGTCTGGCGTAATGATCATCATGATCGATCAAAAATCATCATATGGTAGTATAATGGGTCGTATCAAGCAATTGGTATTACCATTATGCTTTGCCAGTATCCTTGGTGCTCTATTTTATTATGGAGGCCCCGCCTATCATCTGATCGGCGCGGCGGCTCTGGATACCACCCAGAAAATCTTCGGCTATATCTTGGGTGTCGGGGTTCTGATCTGTCTGACTATTTTTACCCAACGGCTGGTTCAGTTCGTTCTGCTGGAAGGTCTGGTGGCCTCGGCGCTGGGCACGCCGGTTCCGCGCTTGTTGTCCCAGTTGTCGGCTTTGATCATTTATCTGGTGGGCTTTGCCGCGATCTTTGGCATCGTCTTTAAGCAAGACTTGACCGCGCTGTGGGCGGCTTCGGGGATCGCCGGATTTGTGTTCGGCATGGCCTTGCGCGAAATCATCCTGGATATCTTCACGGGACTGGCCATCAATATCGACCGGCCTTTGCGTATCGGCGATGAGGTGCTGCTGCATCGGGTTGGAGATATGACCATCGAGGGTCGGGTCATTGAGATCAGTTGGCGGACCACCCGCATTGTCGACCTTAATGGCAGCGTTGTCGTACTCTCGAATAGCAAACTCGCCTCTTCGACCATCACCAACTATTCTCAACCTAACCCATCGGTTTGGGCGATGGTGCGCGTTACCTTGGACATCACGATTCCTCCCGAACGGGTCGAGCGGGTTTTACTGGGGGCTGTGGCTCAGGCGGTGGCTGAGATCATGCCCGGCGTCGCAGCAGACACCATGGTTCGGACCCATGATATCACCGCCTACGGCGTTGAATATGTGGTGGCGCTGCCGACCTCCTTGCAGCGGCGCCATGCCGTGCGTTCGATCCTTCTGAAGATGATTTTGACCCATTTGAGTCAGGCAGGTTTGCGGCCTTCCACCCGCGAGCCGACCTCGTCGTCACTGGGGACCGGGGTTTCGGACACGGCACCTGGAGCAGAGCATAGGGCGGCGCTGTTGGGACGGACGCCGCTGTTCTCGGGATTCGACAGCGGCGCCTTGGCACTGCTGGCGACCGGCGCGCGGCTTCGCACCGTGGTCAGCGGTGACGCTTTGGCCCAGGGCGGTGAGGTCGCCACCGCCATGTTCCTGGTGCTGGAGGGGTTGGTGGAAGCCGAGCCGTTGCGGCGTGAGGCTCGGGCTGCTCTTGCCGATGGTCGGGTTCCTTTGTCGTCTTGGTTTGGCCCCGGCCATCTGATCGGAGGGGAGGCAACCTTGATCGGCGACGGCTATCCGCGCACGGTGCGGGCCCGAACGCCGGTCCTGATCGCCGAGCTTGATCATACTTTGCTGCGCCGTCTTTTGACGGCTCATCCCGCCACGGCGACCCATCTGGCGCACCAGATCGCCGAGGCGCTTGGCCAAGAAGACGCTGCCGGCACCAAAGGGCGTCAATGGGGGGCTGCCAGCGAAGCCGATCGCGTGGCAGATGTTTTGGGGAGTCTGTGCCGTACCTTCGCCGACGTGCGCCTAGCGCCCATTGTGTCTGCACCGTTGTCTGCACGGATTCAGTGAGATCGGCAAGCCATCACAATGAAACAATGCCGGTCCTCGGGCCGCGACTGCAACCCACTTTAAGGCGTCACCATTAAAGCTCGCCGGCATGAACTGGGCGCGTGCTGATCCAGCCCCTCATTGCTGTTTTCAAAAGGCCCGCAATCTCAGGGGAAGGTGGGCGGGAGAGCACGGTGTTTGATATTGAAAACTCAACCGTCGGCCCATCCAGACGCACCCGCCGAAAAAAATCGTGGAAAAGGGGCGGCATTAAAGGCAAAGGTTGCCAGGTTGGATGTGTCGCGATGGGGCCAATACGAGGCGCCAAGAGAGCGATGGGCTGTCGGCCTGGTCGTGCAAGCCGCAGGACGCGGCTCGGCCATGTGTCGAGTTCGGGCAGCCCCAACACTTTGGCGGGGTCAAACAGGGGGTAGGCGCCGGCTGTGCGTCGAGGGCTAATCTGATCCGGGGTGATCTCTCCGCAGATTTCGGCAATCGCGGTTTCTGGAAAGACGCAGGACAAGGAACCAAACCGGATGGCCAGCGGCCCTCGTTCGGTCAGGCGCCGCTCGGTGTCGCGGTGCCAGGCCTGTAGCATCGGTTCTGACCCGTCATTCGAGGGACGCTTGATGTGAGAGAGGCTATCGTCAAAGAGTTCCGGTCGCAGGACTTCGATGAGCCCGTGTTCGGGAGTCTGAATGAACGTGAGTGTTCCGCTTCGGTGTTGAACGTGACGGAGGTGTTGGGGCAGGACCGAGATCAACTGTTGAATATCCGAAACCGTCAGGGCCGCCAGCCGGGAGCCGACCCGGACCACCAGCACCCAATCTTCATCTGTATCATCGCCAGAGACCCGGTCGGGGGCACCGTTGAGCCACGCCGCTAGGGACCAACCGGCCAGAAGCTCTCCGTCAATGGCCACCAAGCGTTCAGCCGCTTCGCCTTTGCGTAGAGGCGCTGTTCCTTGGCGGCGTTCGACCCGCGCGATATCCAGGGCAGGCAGCGCGAACAGGGATGTTCCGTTGCGGACCAGTAACGCCTCGAATGGCTGTAGACTCGCTTGAGCCGCTTTTTTCGTTTGCAGATCCAGGGGGGGGGCGGCAGCGATCAGGCCGAGATCCGTGCATAGGCTATTAATTTCAGTCAGTCCGGGAAGAGGGGCGTCATCCGGGGCCAATGGATTCATATCATCGAGCTGTAATGTGGATACATTAAAGCTACCCGGCGGTGTGTTATGGTCATGGCCTGCCGGTATTAGGGATACACCGTCAACCCGGATGCATAACAGGCCGGTGGCTGATTGAAGCAGGACCGAATAAGCCCCGGTTCGTGCCGGGCCGCCCATGGCGTGGGAGAGATCGATCTGCGGCGCCAAAACGCCATCCTGTTCGACCAAGCCTTCATAGGCCGGGAGCGCAGAAGGGACCAGGGCCGCCGCCGTGGCACGGGCAATCCCGATCACCGCATGAGCCGGAAGCCAAAAACGGCGACCGACGCAGGAATAAACGATCATTCCAGATTGATCGGCGTGAAATCTATCCATAGGATCGCAATTCACTCCTCTTGGTCTCGACGTAATAATTTTAGAGGGATATTAATAGCAAAGTACCATGAGACAGGGATGAATATCATTAATTTATGCGCAGACGAGCGTCATAAAATAAAGAAACGAAATTTTGCTCGCCATACCACCGAGCTATGATGTTGGCCCATCAAAACCACCTTCATGCGCCGGGCGCGCGCGTCCGCATCCTTGGCTTCGCAGTCGGGGCTCGAGGGGTGTCATACCGGCGAGCCTTGATGAGTCACCATCAAGGCCCGATGGTGTCACTCTACCAGTGTCATGGTTTGCCGATCTCATTTATTGCCAGGTTTGTTCTCATTCGAAGCTTATATCCAGGAATTGGCGCTTACATTACGATTTTGTGCAGCAAGAGTCACTCGCTTGTCAAGAATCAGCCGCACAGGCGCCGATGATGCGAAGGATAAATTCCTAAGAAAAATGTTTTTCCGCTATTAGAAACAAAAGTAACGTCGTTGAGGGCGAATGACTTCAAAGCAAGAGCGATTTATCTATATTTTTGTTTGCTAGCCTTGTTTTCTTGGCTTGATGATCTAGCCTGATTAGAAGGTCGTCTGAAATTAGTCCATAATGACACCATCCAAAGGTAGGTTTAAGGCGGCTTGCGATCCCTTCATGTGAGACAAAAAGTCGCAGAGAGCCGGGGCTAACGGGTTATTAAGTAAAACTTTCCTAAAGTACCGACAAAGATTTTGCTAAGTACGTACAGGCTATGCATTGATGAAGCTGGCGTGGTTTCTTGGGCGAAACCCTTCTATCAATTTAGCCAATCTTCCGAGGAACTTATTGAAGCAATATGAAAGATAGCATCTTGGTAAGAGTAGGCTCATGATCTTTCCGTTTGTTTTGACCAAAAAGTCATTGGCTCTGGTTATTCCTGTTGTGCTGGCGTTGGTGGTATCACTGATCGCGGGTGTGGTGGTCGTGCGGGCAGATCATAACGAACGCCAGGTGTTGGGTGCCGCTGAACGGAATCAAGTTCATGATCAATTAGAGCTAATCCGTTCTCAATTAGAGCGATCTCTGGTCGTGCCAATGGCACGAACGCGAGGGATTGAGGCTCAAATTGTCGCGCATGGTGATATTCAGGCCGATGAATTCAATAAAATTGCATCTATATTATTGAGGGGGCATTCAACAATTAGCTATATTTCTGTCAGCCATGGAACAATGGTTGATTTAATTTATCCGCTTGAGGGGCATCAACAGGCACTCGGAATCAAATATCAGGATGTCGAGCGTCAGTGGCCGACGCTTAAGCGGGCGATTGAAGGCCAGTCTGTGATGATTGAGGGGCCTGAATCATTAATTGGTGGCGGTTTTGGGTTGATTGTTCACCAGCCGGTGATTCTGATGGCGCCGGGCGGGGGAGAGGGCCGGTTTTTTGGGGTGGTCAGTGTTGCTCTTGATATTCCGGCCATTTATGCACAATCCGGCTTGGATCGTGAAGATTTACCAATTCAAGTGGCCATTCGCGGTCAGGATGGATTGGGTCAGAAGGGCGAGGTGATTAAGGGAGATGCTGCTCTTTTCTATGATCATCCGGTCCTATTGGATGTTGAATTTCCTAATGGTAGCTGGCAACTGGCCGCTATTCCTAAAAAAGGTTGGGGTAGTACCGTTCCGTCATTGCCGATGTCGCGTCTTCTCAGTTGGGAAATGTTATTTTTTGTTATTACGATCAGTTTTGCTACAGCATTCCATGTTATATGGAGATCGAAATTGCTAGAAATAGCAAAGGTATCCGAGGAGCGTTTTCGGTGCATGCTACAATTTGCGTGCGATGGGGTTCATATTCTTGATGAAAAAGGGAATTTGGTAATATGGAGTCCATCTTTTATTCAAATGTTGGGGTATTCTAACGAAGAAGCGCGGACTCTGAATCTCAGGTCGTGGGATGCGTTTTTCCCCGAAGATGTCTTGATCGCGAGAACGCGCGAGCTGATTAAAACGCGAGCGGTTTTCCAGACTCGGCATCGTCGTCGAGATGGTTCCGAATTCGATGTTGAAATCAGCGCCGGCGGGATTGAATTGGGAGGGAACCAGTATCTCTATGCTTCGTCACGGGATATCTCTGAACGTCGACGGGCCGAACAAGAAATCAGCCGGTATCGCGATCATCTGGAAAGTTTAGTGATCGAACGTACTGTAGAACTTACAGAATCTAATCAAAAATTGGCGGAGGCTAAAGATCGAGCCGATGCTGCAAGTCGTGCGAAAAGTGCATTTCTAGCCAATATGAGTCATGAAATTCGGACGCCGCTGAATGCTATTCTCGGCTTTAGCCATATTATGTTAAAAAATACAAATATCGATCAAAAAGATCGTGAGACTATAAAAATTATTAATCGCAGTGGTCGTAATCTTTTGATGTTAATTAATGATATTCTTGAAATGTCTAAAATCGAAGCCGATCGTATTGAGGTTGCCGTAGTTATAGTTGATATTTATGAACTCCTTAATGATATTATGCGATTGTTTTCAAAACAAGCCGATAATAAAAAACTGCATTTCGAGATAACAAAAACAACAAAACTGCCTCAATATATTAAAATTGACGGAGAAAAATTACGTCATATTTTAATTAATTTAATTGGCAATGCTTTAAAATTTACCGAAAAAGGTCGCGTCTCGTTGCAGGTTGATATTAGTAATCATGATCATTGTCATTTGATTTTTGATGTTAAAGATACAGGCCTTGGAATTCCGGCAACAGAATTGGCCTGTTTATTTGAACCTTTCCAGCAGACCGCGAATGGCAGTCGCAAAGGAGGTGGCGGTTTGGGGTTGGCCATCAGTCGGCGTTATGCCCGCTTGATGGGAGGGGAGATTTCCGTCCGCAGTGTTTTGGGGCAAGGCAGTGTCTTTCGTTTGGAATTGCCAGCGCAAGACGTCAGTGCTGACGAGGTCAGTGCCGTTCGTCCGTTTCTTCAGAGGCAGGGGCTTTGGCGTGCGGATCGCGAGATTCGGATCGTCGTGGCCGACGATCAGCGAGACAATCGCTCGCATTTGGTCCACCTGTTGGAGCCCTTTGGTTTTGCCGTGCGCAAAGCCACAAATGGAGCCGAGGCTGTGGCGTTGTGGCGTGAATGGCATCCTCATTTGATCGTCATGGACATGGCGATGCCGGTGATGGATGGCTGCGAGGTGATTCGCCAGATCAAGACAGCCCCAGAGGGTCGGGACGTGGTGATTATTGTATTGAGTGCCACCATTCACGACGAAGATCGAGAAAAAATCATTGCCGTTGGTGCCTCTGACCTTTTACGAAAGCCAGTTTTAGAAGAAGATATGCTTGCAATGATTCAGCGGCATCTAAAAATATCTTTTGACGATATGCCGAATGAAAAAACTGAATCTGCGATTGCCGAGGCCAGCGAGGTTCTTTTGCAGCCCGAGATGATTGATGCTATTCCGCCGGACCTGCTTGAAGCCATGAAAAAGGCCGTATTCCGTTCCGATGATCAAAAATTAATGATGCTTATCGACCAATTGCCACCCGATCAGAGTCGTTTAGCCTCGGGATTGCGCTGTCTTGCGGCTAAATTTGATTGGGAAGTCCTTGATCGCTTTTTTGGGTGATATCGAATAGATCATGGCCTGCTGGAAGCCCTTGATCAATCCGATATCCTTCTGATACCGGCTAGTCATGGCAATGCCCCATCGCCGGTCCTCGGGCCGCGATTGCCCCATGCACCCGCTTGGTGTCGGGGGGCGGCCTTGAGGCTTGGTGGTGTGAGTGAAAAATATCCATGAGCCTATTATTAAGGCAGTGATTGGTGTGTCGTCAGCTCGCAGCCGTGGCCTTGCCTATCCATGCATGCACGCGCCCGGCGTCTGAGGGCAGCCTTGATGCTCCAAGGCTCGATGGTCTGAGAACCCTCGGATCAGCCTCTTCTTTTTCGGGCTTTACCTTTTCTTTGGGATATTCGGCATCTATCTTGCATAGCTCTTGGTGACGACGTGGCGCTATGGCGCCAAGTTGCTATGATCGTTGGGGGAAAGTTCAATGTTGAAATTAACGGTCGGTCCGCGACTCTATGTCGTTTTCGCTTTATTTATAGCGCCCATTGCCTATCTTATTTATTCATTAATTTCGACACAAAATGTTGCAATTGATAGTGCGAATCAAGAGCGACAGGGGAATTCATATATTCAGATTCTTCGCGAAACTCAATTTTCATTACTGGGATTGACTCCTAAGACGGCGACCTTGGCAGAGATTTTACGAAAAGCCGAATCCGATTATGGGTTTGGTCTAGACAGTGCCGAAGAAGCCAAAAAGGTCATTGCCAGTCTTGACAGCGATGATGCTCGGCCTGCTCTTCGTGATTTAATATCAAAAATTGGCGATACCAGTCAGCTCATTCTAGATCCTGATCTCGATAGTTATTATGTCATGGATTCGGTTGTTGTTAATATGCCGGATTTGGCGGATCGCATCCATACAATTGTGGCTTTGGCGGCGGATATTTCTGCCAAGGATGCCTTATTGGCAGACGACAAGACAGAGTATCTGATTGAGAAAGGTGGTTTGCAAACCACCGCTGCTAATCTCGAATCTGATTATACCCATGCTTATAAAGGCAGTACAGATGGTAGCGTCAAGGACCATCTTGATCGATTGTATATAAAACTTAATAAGTTGGTGTCTGATTTGCTTGTGGCGACCGATGCAGAAGTTCTGAAAAAAGTAGGGAAAAGTGATTCCCGAATGATATTCGAGTTGGAACGCCAAACTTTGTCAGCTCTGCATGATCTGAATATGGCCGCAGCAGTTGATCTAGAGCGATTACTGACGAATCGGGTCGATGGATTTATGAATGATCGGTGGACAAAGCTCGGGGTGACTTTGGCCATGTTCCTGATTATTTTTGCATTTGGCGGCTTTCAGGTCATTCATTGCCTTGTTCGTCCGATCGAAGCCATGACCACAACCATGCGGGTGCTGGCTAAAGGCGATTTAGACGTAACGGTTCCTGCTTTGGATCGAGTCGATGAGCTTGGCGAAATGGCTTCAGCGATTGTTGTTTTTAAGGACAATGCGCTGGCAATGCGCCGAATGGGTGAAGAAGGTGAGATCATTCGGAAAAAATCTCGTGAAGAGCGGCGTGAGTTTACCAGAGAGCTGGCGGATACGTTCGAAAATAAAGTTCATAGCGCTGTCGATACGGTGCATGCCAAGGCTAAGGCTATTATTTCGACAGCTTCAGGATTGGGGCAGGGCGTGAATCGGACGGCACAACGGTCGTTGGATGCTGTAGAAGCGACACGGCGAACCGCCGAGCATGTTTCTCGATTGGGGGCTTCTCGGGATGAACTGAAAGAGGCGATCGCAGAAGTCACGCTCAGGGTTTCCGAGACAGCCAGCATTTCTAGCGAAGCCATGGGGCAGGCTAAGATCACCAATGAAATTGTAAAAGGGTTGGCTCATGCGGCGGAGAAAATTGGGGCCGTGGTCAATCTGATCAATTCGATTGCTAGCCAGACCAACTTGTTGGCGCTGAATGCGACGATTGAAGCGGCACGGGCCGGAGAAGCCGGTAAAGGGTTTGCCGTAGTGGCCACCGAAGTCAAGAATTTGGCGGGTCAAACCGCCAAAGCGACCAGCGATATCGCCAGTCAAGTCGATGGGATTCAGGAAGCGACACAGCAGGCCGTTGAAGCGATCGGGCATATCTGCATGGTAATTGAGCGCATGAGTAGTATTGCTGCCGTGGTATCTCAGGCTGTTCATGCTCAGGAAGAGTCAACCAGGACGATTCATGCAATCGTTGACTTGGTGGCCGATGATACCGAGCAATTTACATCGCGTTTTAGCGATATTGCTCGGGCTTCGGCCAGTTCCAATGCGGCTCTGATTCGGATGTTATGGGCGGCCAAGGATATTTCGGCGCCGGTCGAAGCGATGAGTAACGAATTGGGAACCGTGCTGACGACGCTACGCTCTGCCTGATCGAACTCCGCCGGATCGCAACTCCGATGGTTTGCGGCCTGCGGCTTGCGCTCGACACCAGCTATGGTCACGGCTACAGTCATGTCACTGGCCTTGGACGTTGACACGTCCGCAGCGCCCTCAGACGCCGGGCGGGCGCATCCGCGCCCTTGGCTTCGCGCCATGGGGCGCGCGGGGGCGCGCGGCGGCGGTCGCCGCCGATACCAACGGCACGGATCATTGTCTAGGGCCGTTGGTATAAGTTGGGGTTTCATCGTGAGCAGGAGGGCCAAATGTATCGCGATAACTCGCTGATGCCCAAGGAGACGGTGCGTTTGACCGCGCTAGGCATTCTTCTGGATGACGGTCCTCAACTATATGGAGAGTTGGCGGCGGCAGTTCGGCATTTTACTGGCCGCATCGTTGGGCCATCTTTGGATTTAATGGGCACTTCTCTGGAAATGCTTCGTTTAGAAGGCCTAATCGAAGCCCTTGATGGGGGCGGCGGGATAGACGAGAGCAGTCGCCTTGCCATCACCGCCGCAGGCCGTCAAGCTTTCGAGGCTCTGATGCGGGCAAGTGTGCGTGCCCCATCTTCCGATGGTATTAATAAGCTGGTTATAGCGTTGAAATTGAGATTTTTACATCGTCTTGAGCCGTTATCGCGCCGAGAGCAGATAGATGCCTTGCTTGAACTATATGAAACCGAATTGGCACGTTTGAATGATCTTGCCTCTCATCATGTCGACGACCCTGGCCTGTTCGCAGCATGGCTGGAGCATGATATTACACAGGTTAAGGCTCGTTTAGCATGGTTCAATGGGGTGATTGAGCATCTTCAGGAGGAAAAAAGAGTGCGCGAGGACGGGCTGCGCCGTTAGAGCCGAAAAAAGACTGAAAAAAGGACGACAAGAATCGGGATCGCTCGTGTACAGTGAGGCCACCCGATTCACAGCCTTGCTGTTTCCCATGGCCGCCAAGCTTTCCGAAGAAGATATGGAAGATCGCCTGCGTCTCGAGTTTGTCGATGACGCGCGTGACCGGCTTCAGCGTATGTACGAAACCGTCGAGCGGGTGGGGAAAGGGACGGTCTCGTTCCTTCATGCGCTTTCCACGCTATCGACCGAGGCTCACAACCTTAAGGGCTGTGGTACTGCCTTCGGCTATCCGGCGGTCAGTCTCGTGGCCCATCGCCTTGAAGACTATATCAGCGGTCTGAATGCGCTGAATGATCGCCACATCGTCGACATCGATATCTACCTTGACCGCGCGTCCGCTTTGGTGGATCGCTGCGAACAGCCGGATTTGGCTGAAACCAATCGAATCCTTCGGTCTCTTCCCGTTCGTTATGTCTTCGATGTGAAAGACGTCGAGGTTCCGAATGTCGAAGTGATGTTGGTCACGCCGTCCAAGGTGGTGGCCCGGAAGGTATCGATGGAATTGGCGGCCTGCGGGTTTCGCCCGATTCGGGTTCAGGATCCAATCGAATCGATCAGTTTGGCGGTGCGGATGCCACCGGATATGCTGATCGCCTCGATGGTCATGGATGGCTTGTCCGGCTTGGACCTGATCCGGGGGTTGCAGGCGATTTCTGTAACCAGCAAGGTGCCGATGGCGTTGCTGACCAGCCTGGATTTGGACAGCATTGCCTTGAGGGAAATTCCCCAGGGCGTCGGCTTGATCCGGTTGGGGCCGGACTTCTCCGAAGATGTGGCTTCGGTTATCACGCATTTCAATCTGGGGTAATGGCGGAGACTCGCCGTCGAGACGGGCTTGGGGGCGCCCTGGTTGCGTGGATCCGCGATATCGCGCGGTTCGCTCGGGGGCGGTTATGGTGGCTGGGGGTTTTAACCGTTCTGGCGGTTGGGGCCGAAGGCGTGGGGTTGCTGTTGCTGGTGCCGATCCTGAAACTGGCAGAGCAGGCCGGGGCCGGGTTGGAAGGGGCCCTGATGGTATATGTGCCGCTGGTGGCACTGGCGGCGGGAGTGGTCGCTACTCGGGGCATCGTGGTGACGGCGTTTAAGGCCGACTATGTGGATGACCTGCGCCGCCATTTGCACCAGGGCCTGATGGCCATGGAGTGGCGGGCATTCAGTCGTCTGCAAGGCGCCCATCTGGTCCACATCGTTGGCACCGAGGCGGCACGCACTGGACAGGGTGTCGAGTTTCTGTTGCGCTTGGCCGGTTGGTCGGTGGAAATCCCGGTTTTATTGGCGGTGGCTCTGCATATGTCACCGGCTTTGACGGTGGCCTCTTTGGGGTTGGCCGGGCTGTGCCTAGTGTTGACCCGTCCGCTCGACCGATGGAGCCATAGTCTTGGCTACACATTGGGAGAGGCCGGGCGCGCCTTCTATGCCGACTTGATGGACGACCTATCCGGAATGCGGGTGGTGCGAGGGTTGGGGCTAGAAGATCAGCGGTGTCGTCGTTTCGATGAGAGGATGGCGGTGCTGCGGGTGGCGCGGCGGGATCAGCAACGCGCCATCGGTTTGGCGCGGGTGGTTCAGCGATCGGTGGCAGCGGTGGCGGCGGCAGCGGCGGTTTGGTTCGGTCTTCGGGTGTTGGGAATGGCACTGGCCGAGACCGTGGCTCTGATGGTGGTGTTTGCGCGGCTGTTGAGCACTTCTTTTGCGATTCAGGACGCTTGGCGAACCGTGGCGGAAGCGGTCCCAGCCTATGAGGCGATCCAAGATTTACTGACCCACTGTTGGCTGGCGCGCGAGCCTGTGTCGGCAACGGAGGAAGCCGCAGGGACCGTGGCGGCCCGTTCGGTGCTCGAACAAGGAATCCAACTGGAGGGCGTCGGTTTTCGCTATCAGGCCGATCATTCCGCAGCCTTGACAGGCCTTTGCGCCGAGATTCCCGCTCGGGCCATCACTGCCTTAGTCGGGGCGTCGGGGGCAGGCAAATCGACACTGACCGATTTGCTTTTGGGGTTGACCGAACCCGATCAGGGGCGAGTGCTGGTGGATGGCCAACTCTTGACCGGGCCGTTTCGCCGGACATGGCGGCGGCGGGTTGGTTATGTGCCCCAGGATGCGTTTCTGTTTCATGAGACCGTCCGGGCTAATCTGATCATGGCGTCTCCCGAGACCAAAGAAGAGGCGCTGTGGGCGGTGCTGGAACGGGTGGCGGCGGCTGACTTTGTTCGGGCATTGCCAGCGGGGTTAGAGACGGTGGTGGGGGATCGTGGCGGCTCTCTTTCGGGAGGGCAGCGTCAACGCTTGGCGCTGGCGCGGGTTCTGTTGACGGTTCCGGATCTGCTGATCCTTGATGAGGCGACAAGCGCCCTCGATGGTGAGAGCGAACGGCATATTCTTGCCACTCTTGATGCGTTGCGTCATGAGCTAACAATTGTCATGATCGCCCATCGGCCCTCGACGGTTCGCGGAAGCGATCATGTCATTGTCTTGGACGCCGGACAGGTTGTTGCAACCGGAAATTGGGCCGACGTCGAGAGGCAGGCCGCCCCGGTATTGGCGCGGTTGGGGATGGCCTTGGCTCCGTGATCAAACGCAACAACGGCGCGAGGGCCGGAGCGGGGCTAAGGAGAAGAGGGGGGTCCAATGATACCGGCGAGCTATAACGATGACACACTGCCGGTATCGGGCCGCGACAACGGCCCCGCGCGCCCATGCGCGCGAAGCCAAGGGCGCGGATGCGCCCGCCCGGCGTCTGAGGGCAGCCTTGATGAGTCAACATCAAGGCTCGATGGTATGATACCGGCGAGCTATAACGATGACACACTGCCGGTATCGGGCCGCGACGACGGCCCCGCGCGCCCATGCGCGCGAAGCCAAGGGCGCGGATGCGCCCGCCCGGCGTCTGAGGGCAGCCTTGATGAGTCAACATCAAGGCTCGAGGGTATGAGTGGTCTGCGTGAGGGGCTAGCGGATTTGCGACAACTCGAGCCTCTCCAGGCTCTATGGTCCCGTCACCGTATGGTGGCTGGACGTGTTGGACCGGCGGATAACAATGAAGTCACTGTGGGATTGAATATAGCGCTTGATCGATTGGTGATCTTTGGGTTGGGGTTGGGCCTCAATGAGACGTTGCGTTATTTATTTTCCCAGCAACCCAGTTTTGACGTTTTTTTAGCTTGGATTTTAGACTGTCATGGTGGCGCGATGGATCCGGCTCGGATTGCCGAGGTCAATGATGCCGTTGCTCAGGCTCGAGGCCAAGCGGGAAAGCCGCTACGGGCTCTGCCGGCGGACTTTACACAGGTTCTTGACGATGCGGCTCTGTGCTGTTGGGCCGAGCGCGGCTATGTGGTCGTTCGCAACGCCGTATCGCCGGAGGCGTGTCGTGCCGCTGAAGGCGCTATTTGGGAGTTTTTGGGGGCCCATCCCCATAAGCCCGACAGTTGGTATGGCAAGGCAGGCGTCGAAGGGATCACGGCATTGTTGACCCGTCATCCGGCCTTTGACGCGACTCGGCGGTCACCTCGGATCCGGGCGGCCTTTGCCCAGCTTTGGGGAACCGATGCGCTTCAGGTGACGGTGGATCGGGGTGGTTTCAATCCACCCGAGCGGTTGGGTTGGCAGTTTCCCGCTTCGGATATTCATTGGGACACCAGTTTGGCGCTGCCAATGCCGTTTCAGCTCCAGGGGTTGCTCTATCTGAGCGATACGCCGGCTGAAGGCGGGGCGTTCCGGTGCGTGCCGGGGTTTCACCGCCGGTTGGAGTCGTGGCTGGCCGGGCTGCCGCCGGGGATGGATCCACGAGCCTGGGATTTTTCAGCCGAGGCGGAATTCATCGCCGGCAATGCAGGAGATTTTATTATTTGGCACGCCGCGTTACCTCACGGCGCTTCTCCTAATCGCGGTACGCGCCCTCGGTTAGTCCAATACATTAACTTTATTCCGCCGACTGTGGTGGATTGTCGGCCATGGGTTTAATACCGGCGAGCCCTAATGGGGGGCTATCCGCTGCGCTGGCCGCTCTCGAGCCGGGCTTCTAGAAGAGCCTCAATCTCGGCAGCCGCAATGGCCGCCGGCGCCAGAATTTCCCGGTCCCAATCCCCGTTCGATGCTTCCGGGACGCGATCCAGATTGTTCAGGATTTTAAAACAGGGCAGCATCGTTGAAATACGCCCGACCGGAATCACTTGTCCCGAAGCGCCAATCGACACAAAGACGTCATCGTCTCCCAGTTCACTGAGGACCGACCAGAGCGTTTGATATTTCGGCGCCAGCTCCCCAAATAGAACCACATCGGGCCGGAACAGGGATTGCGTCAGCGGGCAGCGGAATTGATAGCCGGACAGATCATGCCGTTGATCGCCGACGGTGATCGCCACCGATGGTTCATCGCCTGCCGCCCCGGACCAGTAACGGCGGTAGCCAATATCAACCCGTATGCTCGGATCCCCCGCCGATTGCAGGCAGCGCACCTCGCCGTGAAGATGGACCACATCGACGCATCCAGCCCGTTCCAACATGTCGTCGATGTTCATCGTGATCACGACGGTTTCGGGGTGTCGCTCCTGCCATCGGCGAATCATGGCGTGGGCCGGATTGGGCTCGTAATCCCGGAGCGATTCCCGGAAACCGTCTAGAAACTCGTGCACTTGACCGGGGTCGCGGCGCAAGGTTCGATCCGACAGCAGCTCGACCGGATCGATTTTGGCATACAGCCCGGCCCGGCCTCGAAAGGTGGGAATCCCCGAATCGGCACTCAGCCCGGAACCGGAAAAGAACACCACCCGCATGCTTCGCTCCTTCCGTCATTCACAACTCGTTTGATCGTCGAAGAACAATACTGCTTTTGAACACCAGGACACGACAGAATCCGCGCTTCAACGACTTGATCTCGCGGGCCGGAATGCCCACTTCGGGGATAGGTGGGGCTTGGCTTTTGTCTTGCTTATCGGCCCTGCGAACGCCGGGAGTCGCGATCATGTCCGCTCATTTCGCTCCTCACCATAGCCCTCCGTTTCATCTGCCGCACTTGGGTGACTGGTCGCCCATCCAGCAGGAATTGGCGGCGCAGGGCCTGGTTCTGCTGCTTCTGCTGCTTCTATTGGTCTATGGCTGATCTCGCCAACCCGCGTGGGCGTGGCGTCAACGGGCGGTGAGTCTCAGGAGGCAGTGGGGGGGTCGGCCTGGGGAACGGCGTCCTGCCAGTTTAGGGCTTTCGCGATGTCTGTGGCGATGAAGACGCGGCGGATTTGGCCGGCGACTCCGACCATCTTGAGGGACGCCCCCTTGCGCCTGGCTTCGTCCTGAAGGATCAGAAGAGCACCGATGGCGGCGGAGTCGATGAAGGACGCCGAAGTAAAGTCAAGTTCCATATCCGTGACGCCGTCTGCGAACAATCCCCCCACCGTTGTAAAGGCGGCGTGGTCTTTGTAGGTCATCTTGCCGGCGATGTGGACGATGACGTGATCGGCCCGTCTGGTGATCTGGTGTTCCATGGACTGTCAAACCGAGCGAAGGTGGCTGAGGAAACGCTGAAGCGAGGCATCAAGAGACTGAGACAGACTCCCCAACTGATCCGAGTGGCTGTTGACCCGGCCGGCGGTCGAGCAATTGTCATCGATAATGGTCTTTAAATCACTAAGGCGGTGCGTGACTTCGGCGATGGCTGCGGCTGCCTGCTGGATGTTGCGGGAAATCTCTTGGGTGGCTTCTTCCTGAGCCGACACGGTCCGTTGCACGGTTCCCAGGACGGTGGTGATTTCCCCGATGGTGCCGACGATGGATCGGATGTCGGTCGCCGCTTCGCCGGTGCTAGCCTGAATCGCGTTGATCTGCGCCGAAATGTCGTCGGTTGCCTTGGCTGTCTGGTTCGCAAGGCTTTTTACCTCCGAAGCGACCACTGCGAATCCCTTCCCTGCTTCCCCGGCCCGTGCAGCCTCGATGGTGGCATTCAGTGCCAGAAGATTCGTTTGTGAAGCAATGGCTTTAATCAGATTGATGACTTCGCCGATTTTTTGGGCGGTTTCCACCAACCGTCCGACGCTGCGATCGGAACGGGCCGCCGCTTCCACCGAACGATTGGTGACGGCGGTGCTGCGCTCGATCTGACGACTGATTTCTCTGATCGAAGCGGCTAGTTGTTCGGTTGCCGCCGCCACGGCTTGGACGTTGGCGTTGGTCTGTTCCGATAACAAAGCGGTTTGGGTGCCGTGATCGGTGGTTGTTTGAGATCGCGCCAACACTTCACGGCATCCCGCGCCGACCTCTTTAGCAAAACCTGTCACGTCTGGAATGACAGCGCCAACGGTTTGCTCGAAATTGGCAGAGATATCGCGGATATCCTGCTTGCGTCGATCCTCTTTGGCTTCCAGATAAGCGTTTATCGTTAACTCCAGGTCGATCATCACGGCTTTTAAGATCGCCGATACTTTGCGGCTGAGAACCTCCTTTCGTGAGCGAGTAAAGAATCCTCCAGCCTCGGCCTCCAATAAAGCTTCAACCAAGAGTGTTGTCGTTTGGCAATACGCGCCGATATACCACATCGGCTCTAAGTCCACCCGGATATGAGCCTTGGCTACTCGATCTACCGAAGCAAAATAATCGTCATCGAAACGACCAGAGAATAGGCGCCGCCAATGGCCCAGTTGCGCTTGTTTGGCTTGTTCAATATGGGTATCTGATTTAAATTTTCCAATTAAGTTTGGCCATTTACGGAGCTGATTATAAAATTTCCCAATAAATTCTGGAATAAGATGATTGATGGTTGAACTCGTATCTCTTAATGTCTGCTGGCATGGGCCATCAACCATAAAGAAATCTAGCCTCTCTTTTGAGAGAGGGGTTCTCATCGTGTTGTTGTGATTACTGGTCATGATGCTTGATCTCCAATAGTGTTAGTATAGTCATATGACTCGCGACATGAGGGCGATTTATAGAGTCCTGCGTCGTTTCGTTGCTCTATGAATAAACGGTAGCGCATATCGTCGATCAAGATATGACCGCTTAACCATCGACTAAGAAATTCAATCACATCTTCGTTCAGGCGTCCCGGCAATCCATTGAAAAATTTTTGACGCAGAGTCACTAATTGTTCAACAAGAAAAGCATGTTTTTCTTTGTGGTTATCCAATAAATTAAAGCCGATACGGCGCATATAGTCTTCTTCACGGGCAAAATGCATGTCCGTATATTGTATAAGTTCATCCAGAACAGATTCGGCCATGGAGCGATCCCGATGGCCATCGGCGGAGGCCAACTGATTCACCAATTTAACCAAACGGCGATGGTCTTCATCCAGGTGTGGATTCCCTACGCTCATGTCTGGAGTCCAGCGAATAGCAACATCAACAAGCCAATTTGTCATAACTGTTTGAAAGGCATCAACCACAACGGGATCAAAGTGGGTTCCAGATCTCTCTAAAATATAAGTAATGGCATCTTCAAAACGCCATGCCGGTTTATAAATACGGGGGCTGGTTAAAGCATCGAAGACATCGGCGACCGCTGCAATCCGAGCCGACAAGGGAATGTCTTCTCCTTTGATTCGGTTGGGATAGCCGGTGCCGTCGAATCGCTCGTGATGGTTGAGGGCAATTTCCCATCCCAAGTCGAGATGGCGACTGCTCGCCACCACTCGCCGCGCCCTGTCTAAGGCTTGGGCGCCAATCCGAGCGTGGGTTTCCATGAGAATGCGCTCATCGGCGTCTAAGAATCCGGTCTTTTTTAGAACCTGATCAGGAACTCCGACTTTGCCGATGTCATGCAGCATGCTCGCCCAACCTATTGCTTCCAGGAACAGGTCATCAATATGATCAGTATAAACGCTTTTTCGCTTTAATTGTCGCGCAATTTCTGATGATAGGCGAGCGACTCGTAAAACATGCTCGCCGGTTTCGGAATCGCGATGCTCGGCAAGATCGGCAAGAGCGACCACAGTCGCTTTATTCGAGCGGCGCAGTTCCTCTAACAAATAGAAATTTTCTAAAGCTTCCTTCATCACCATCCGAAATAATTCTACAATTTTACGCATTGCAGATCGCTCTGGGATTCCGACTGGAATCATCAAGGCACCAGACCACCGACCTGTGGCTCCTAGATGCAGCAATGTTTGGTGGGGCTCAAAAACCGAAGCGTGTCCGGCGATGACCGATTCAATCGCCGCAACCTCCTCTGCCGTCAAAACCGATGGGATGGGCCGGCTGATATCAGCGGCATAGCGGCCAAAACCACTGACTACGACGGTTTCATCTTGCAGAGTGACATGGTCCCGTTGACGGGCGCAAAATACCACGCCGTCCCTGGTGCCGACCATATCCAGCAATTGAGATAACGAAAACTCCAGAAAACGATGCAAGTGATTCGATTTAAACATTCCAACTGTCGCATCGATGATCCGTGACATACCATTTTTAATGTCATCTTGCATGCGTAATTGTTTGTAAGAACGTAATGCTAGGACAATGCAAGAAATTAGCCTTTCCTGAGTTAGCTCTGTTTTTGATCGATAATCATTGATATCATAATCCGTGATGACTCGTATCGCCGGAGCATAGCCGGGTTGTCCTGTTCGTAAGATAATTCGAACCATTTTATTATTAAGGTCTTCACGCACCCATCGGACCAATTGGAGCCCAGCGTCATCTTCCTCCATCACAACATCAAGGAGAATAAGGGCAATATCTAAATTTTTCTGAAGTGTGTGTTTCGCTTCGCGCGCCGATAAGGCCCCGAGAACGTTGATTGCGCGCCCTTCGAAATAAAAACGATCGAGAGAAAAGCGGGTGACGTTATGAATGTCTTGATCATCATCGACCACAAGAATTCGCCAAGGGTTCGCGTTAATTTCTTGTCGAGATTTAGGATGCCCATTGTCTTCATGATCATCACAAAGGATCAAAAGCTCATCATCGCTCATAACGTGATCTCCGCAAGACCTGAACAGCCCGACCAAAACATCAAGGTATTTTACATATATTTTACCATTAATAAAACCCTAACATTATAGAATCAGAATACCCATTTTGACTTCTTTTTGAGAATTGTATTTTTTGTAAAAAATATTGATAAAATAGGAGCTTCTTCGCAAAGTTATCGGTGGATGAGACGTAAATTTCACTGATCTTATCCCTTTTGGTCCCCGTATTTGGTCATCAACATTACGGCGTCGATGCTGAATGAGCCATGGCTCACCGGGATTCTATAAGCCGATTGTCAGATACATTGGAACCATAATAAATTTGTGGTTATTTTTAGAAAAACTCAAACTCCCAGAACATTCTAAATAATTTATTGATATTAATGAGTTTTTCTGTGAGCGCCGGGGCCGCGTGGCGGTCATCCCCCGCCATTAAAGTTTTTCTGCCTGTTTGTAACGATGAGTGGCCGGTTTTCGAGGGGGTGTATTGACGTGTAAAAGCATAGTATATATTCACTCGATAGTTATGGGGAGTCATTCTCAATGAGCACAGCAGAGCTGGTGCCATGACATGCACATCTGATTATCTTCGTCTTGCTCACGAATCGGCATCGAGTCGCGATCGCGGCTCCGCTCGCCCGGCATCCCAGGGCAGCCTTGATGAGTCAACATCAAGGCTCGATGGTATGAAAGAAGATTTACACTCCTGACAGCCTCAACATTGCTCTTGTTGACCGCAAGCTGCCGTAATAATTGCAAATTGATATCAGATTCTCATGCCAAAGAGGATTGGCCTGCTCATTAATGAGTTTCTGGGTGGGGTTCTGACGCTAATGAATGGTGTGTGGTTTTTTCCACCAACTCACCAGAAAATTCCGAGACTTTGGTTACACCCATTGTCCCGGCAACGGCTTGACCAATCTGGCTGGCCCACTCGATGGTGGGTTGTAATTCGACCATGAATAATTCAGACACCCCCAAAAACTCGACCAGATAGAGCGCTAATCCATATTCAGTGACGGTGCCGACGCCTGTGGCCACGGCGGTAGCGTCGTCGCCCTTATTGTGAGCGGCCAGTACGTCTCTGATCTTGGGGCCCAATTCGAAAAATTTGAGAAAACCGCCGGCAACGGTACTTTCTGCGGCCTCGGAAATTCCCTCAAAGACCGAGATCACTTCCCCCGACGATGCGGCCTCGGCAGGAGGCTCGCCCAGAGGCTCAGGGCCTTGCTCTTCGCCATGGGCGGCGGCGAGGTTCATCGGTATCCAAGCCGAGCCCAACACCAGCGCCACCAGAATCCGGGTGATCTCCAACCGAAAGCCCGATGCGGTATCAGGCCGGGACCGCAGCTCCGCGCGCTCGTGCGCGCGAAGCCAAGGGCGCAGATGCGTCCGCCTAGCGTTTGAGAGCAGGCTCGCCGGTATCACACGCTGAAACTCTCGCCGCACCCGCATCGTGCCTTCTCGTTAGGATTTCGGAAGACGAAGCCCGCCTGGACCTGATCGTCCACATAGTCCATTTCGGTGCCGATCAGGAACAATGTGGCTGTCGGGTCGACCAGTAGGGTCACGCCCTTATCTTCCACCACTTCCTCCGAATGTTTGACCTCCTCGGCATATTCCATAGTGTAACTCAATCCCGAACAGCCGCGCGGCTTGACGCCAATGCGCAGACCAACGGCGGGTGTGTCACGCTGGGCCATGATCTCCTTGACGCGGGCAGCGGCGGCGTCGGTGATACGGATGACGTTAGGCGATGGCATGAGGTCTCCTCGACGTTTGAGTTTCCGAAGGCCGTTGGCCTTTGGCGAGTTTCCGAAGGCCAGCGGCCTTTGGTCGGTCCAGAGCGAAAGCCTGGCGGGGGCAGGGGGGAATCCCCAAAATCAGACACGCCACACGGACGGGCCGCCTCACGGGTGCGAGGGGCGAGCCCTTAATGTGAGCATCGGCCGCTCATTGTCCAGTCCATGCATTACCGATCCAGGCGGATCCGCAGGGCATGCCAGTGTCCCGGCTTTGGTTTCGAGAGCAGGCGCCGATCACGTTGGAGCGCGGGATGTCTCGCCAACGTGATCGGAAAACGCTCTAGCCACAGGTGGAATAGCCGCAGCTTGAACAGAGGGTGCAGCCGTCTTGTCGGAACAAAGTTGGGCTGTCGCATTTAGGGCAGATATCACCCCCGGTTTTAGGGGTGGATGGCTTTGGGGCGGTGTCTTTGGCCGAGGGTTTGTGCTGGCTGACCACCAAGCCCAGTTCTTCCAAATGGCGGCGCATGACTCCGGCAATCAACGCCACCACACCGGGAACGTAACGCCCATTAACCCAGGCGCCCTGGGCCGCGCGAACCCGTTCTAGGTCTTCGACCAGAAAGGCCGGATTTTCCGAACGCCGCATCACCGCCGACAGAGTCAGGGTTAAAGCCGACATCAGTTCGGCATGCTCGGCGGAACGGGACGCAATAAAGATCTCGAACGGTCGACGCCGCCCATGTTCCTCAATGTCATTGATCGTGACATAGAGGTTCTCGTCGGTGAGCGGCCATTTGATTTTATAGGTCTTGCCGACCAAGGCTTCGGGGCGCCGGGGCGGAGCGACAATCGCCGGGGGGCCGCCGGCCTCGGCCCCGCCTCCGCCTTCATCGCCGACCCGCAACACCGAACCTCGAACCCCGCTAGGCCGGTAGGTGGTGCAGCCCTTGCAGCCCAAATCATAGGCCATCCGGTACACCGCCTGAAACTGATCGTAGCTGATATCCGTTGGGCAATTGATCGTTTTGGAAATCGAAGCATCCACATATCGCTGGCACACCGCCTGCATCCGAACATGGTCTTCGACGCTGAGTTCCAGCGCCGTGACCATGGAATCCGGTAAGTTCTCGGTGGGTGCTGAGGCCGGGTCCAGGCCATGATGGCGGCAATAGGCTTCGAAACCGGCATCCACCACCGCGAATTCGCGCCAGCCGCCATCGGGTTGCAACACTTTGCGGAAGTGGCGCCAGGCAAAGGACGGCTCTAGGCCCGACGACACGTTATTATAGTAAATTGCCGTGGTTCCGGTGGGGGCCACGGTCATCAACACGCCGTTACGGATGCCATTGTCCCGGATCTCGGCCCGTAGACGATCAGGTAGGGCCCGAACAAAAGGCCGCTCCAGAAATCGCTCGCGGTCAAACAGCGGGAACGGCCCGCGCTCGCGGGCCAGTTCGATGGACGCTTCGTAGGCGGCGTCCCGCAAGGCTTCCATAATCCGGCCCGTCACATCCTCGGCGGCAACGCCGCCATAGCGGACCCCCAGCATTTGCAGCGCATTGCCAAGCCCCATGATACCAAGCCCGGTTCGGCGTTTGGCTTCGGCTTCGGCCTTTTGCTCGGGAACCGGAAAAACCGTGAGGTCGATGACGTTATCGAGGAAGCGAACCCCCAGACGGGTCACTTCGGCTAGGCGAGCAAAGTCAATGTGGGCATGGCTGGTGAAAGGCTCGCGCACAAACACCGCCAGATTGACACAGCCCAGATTGCAGGCGCCATTGGGGGGAAGGGGCTGTTCACCGCACGGATTGGTGCAGCGGATCTCCTCAACATAGCCCAGATTGTTTAGGTCATTGACCCGATCGATGAAGATGACGCCGGGCTCGGCCCATTCATAAGAGTTACGGGTGATGGTTTGCCACAGCTCACGGGCCGAGACTCTCTTGTAGACGTACCAGGGCTTTTGGTTGCGCTCGCGCACCGCGACCACCGAGGCCGGATCGATAGGCGGAATGCCAAATCCCAGTTCCCACGGCTCGTCGGTCTCCACCGCCCGCATGAAGGCATCGCTGACCAACACCGACAGGTTAAAGTTGGTCAGGCGCCCTTTTTCCCGTTTGGCTTGGATGAAGGCTGGCAAGTCGGGGTGATCGCAGGTCAAGGTCGCCATCATGGCGCCGCGCCGGGAACCGCCGCTCATGATGGTGCCGCAGGTGGCATTCCAAATTTCCATGAACGACAGCGGCCCGGACGCCACCGAAGACACCCCGGCGACCACCGCGCCCTTGGGCCGCAGGGTTGAAAAGTCGGTTCCGACTCCGCCGCCCTGCTGCATGGTCAACGCGGCTCGGGTGTTGGCGGCCATAATCGACGCCATCGAGTCTTCGACGGCCTGATTGACAAAGCAATTGATCAGAGTCACCCGCCGCCCGCTGCCGGCTCCGGCATGGATGCGGCCTCCCGGACACCATTCCCGGCGGATCATGGCCTGGACCACCAGCGGTTCGAACTCGGCTCGGCGAGGGTCTGCCGCGAAGATCGCCGCCGCCACCCGCCGATGACTGTCCGCAGGTTCCATTTCCAGAGACCCGCCGTCGGGTTGGATCAGTCGGTACTTCTCGCGCCAGATCGTTTCTGCTATAGGCTGCAAGACTCCGCCGCTATTGCCAACATCGCTCAACCGTCGACTCCTTCAGGTCCACTCTCCAGCCTGACCTTATACCAGCGTGCGGAAAGAAGAGTATAGCCCCTGGCGATCGGAAAGTACGGCTTTTGGACTGCCGACGATACCAGGCACGGGCGCCAATCGGCGCCGAAAGGTTCGGGATGGCGCTGGTTTGGGATGACTCACTGAGTATCGGTGACGGTGAGATTGATCATGATCATAAAATCTTACTGGAACTGGCTAATCGCATCTTATCGGCAGCCCAGTTGAACGCCGAAAAAGAGGCATTGGCGATATTAATCGGTGAGTATATTGATTATACTGCGATTCATTTCAGTCATGAAGAATGCCTGATGATGAGACTGGACTATCCGAACAAGGATGAACATATTGCGGCGCACAGTGCTTTTTTCGAGAGATTATGTATATTAATATCGGCTTTTAAGAGAAATGAAGTGGGCGCACGAAATAAAATGACCGCATTGTTTGCAACTTATACTTTTAATCATATCGTGACCTTTGACCGAGATTTGGCCGACTGGTGTCATCAACACCATCCCCATGAAGGCATCGGGGGCCGCCGGAAAGGGGATGCCGTCGGGTAAATGGGGCAATCCTGAGGTCGGCAGCGGCGGGAACCCTTAAAGCGGCGGGAACCCTTAAAAAAGACGATGGCGGTTGTGTCGTAAGCTTGTGGTCAGTCTATCTCGCTATGGTGCCGTTGTTCGGCCAAGGTCATCCGGCTCGGGTGGCGTACCGTAGAGGATGACGGTGGAATGAGACACAGACCGCACATGCCGACTCCATTTGGATTGGTCAAGGGGTGTTTGTTGTTTTGCGGAGCGATGGCGGCAACAACGGCTTTTGCTGCCGAAACCGTTGCCGTTACGGCCATGCCTCGGGATCATGGCGTCGTTATTCACGCCACCGCCACCCTTCAAGCCTCTTATGATGTGATTTGGCGGACCCTGACTGATTACGACCGCTTCTCCGAGTTCATTCCCGGCATGAGCCATAGCCGGATTCTGGAGCGTCATGGTGCGACCCTGGTGGTGGAACAGGTCGGTGCCGCCGGGGTTTCAATTTTTCGCTACCCCATCAATGTGGTGGTCGAATCCGTAGAATATCCGCCCACAGCGATTACCGTTAAATTGATCAGCGGCAATCTCCGTCGGTTGACCGGGGGGTATACGCTGATCCCAGTGCCGAATCGACCCAATGTCTTTACATTGAATTGGGATGGTTTCATTGAACCGGATATTGATATTCCCAGCTTTATCGCCATGCCGGTTTTAAAATCCAATATTGAAGATCAGTTCGTGGCGATGGTTCAGGAAATCGAGTATCAGGCTCGGTCAAGAGTCGTCGACTTAGCTGAAAAGCATATTATCCCGGCGAGCCCTCACACCGACACAGTGCCGGTATCGGGCCGCGACTGCGGCCCTGCGGCCTCGTGGACGCGAAGCTCCGGTGTGGACTCTGGGAGGCGCGGATGCGCCCGCCCGGCGTCTGAGGGTAGCCTTGATGAGTCACCATCAAGGCTCGAGGATATCAATCCATGATTATAATATCATCGAGCCGTGACATGATGCCATCAAAGCCGATCTTGCATGTCGATTGGTCTCAGGCCGCGACGGCGGCCCCGCGTCCTCGTGGACGCGAAGCCAAGGGCGCGGATGCGCCCGCCCGGCGTCTGAGGGCAGCCTTGATGAGTCACCATCAAGGCCCGATGGTATCAATCCTGTTGCTCGTGGGGCTGTTGGCGGGTGGGCTGGCCGGTTGTGCCGGTCCCGAATCGCCGACTTTCCCACCTTCGTCTTCCGATCGGTCTTCGGATGGCGCTGCGGCGTTCGTCCTGCCGACCGGGGTGGACTGTCGCCAATGGTTTGTCCATCTTGATGAAGCCGTGGACCAGGCCGGTGTTCGGGATGGCGGCCCGACCCGCTTGGCTGGGTTCCCGTATCTGCGTCTTGACAGGTTCCTCGCGTCGTTTGCCCCGACCGTGGCCGATGCTCCCGCCCGATTTGACGCCTGGATTGTCCGGCTTCGGGAGTTGGACCGGAACGCGCGGACGGCTGAACTGCAAACCCTGGGGCCTGTGGGACTCGCGTCTTTGGGGGTTCGAGATGTGGCCGTCGCTGAACAGCGCAGCGAAAGCTGTGCCGATAGGCTTCAGCGCGAAGATCTGGAGACCCCCGAGCGCCGCCACGAGCTGGCGGATCATGCCCAGGTGCCCGACGACTATCACAGCGTTAATCAGGCATTGGGAGTCTATCCGCTGACCCGGATTCCTTTTGGGCGAGGGATCGAGCGTTGGCACCAGGATACCGCCGCGCAATTCCAACAGGCTGCTGCCGTCGCGTCATCCGTTGGGTCGGATCCTTCTGTCGTTCGTTTCGAGCCCGCCAGCCATCCGGTTGACGCCCGAACGCTCGCGGCTCTTTTCGCCCGCGCTATGGCCCATGCCGATGCGTTGGGTATTCCAGAGTTCGCCCCGGATGATCGTGCGGTGTTGCTGCAAGCCTTCGCCCCGGTCTTTGAAATCGGCACCACTGGCTCTTATGACCGATTTGGCCCGCTGGTTTGGCGCGGAGAGGCCACGCCGGACGTGGACTCTCGTCGGCCCGCTGCCTATCAGCGCCTTGCCTTCACCCGTGTCCAAGGGCGGGCTCTGGTTCAGTTGGTTTATACGCTCTGGTTCCCGGAACGCCCGGAAGGTCGATGGTTGGATCTGCTGTCCGGTCGGTTAGATGGCGTGGTGATTCGAGTGACGCTTGATGCCCAAGGCCAACCGTTGATCTATGATTCCATCCATCCTTGCGGCTGTTATCATATGTTCTTTCCCACCAAACGCGTGGTGCTTAAGCCTCCGCCGGACGGCGATTGGGAGTGGGCTTTCGTTCCGATCTCGGCGCCGACTTTGGCTCTGCCCCAACGCCTTGTCGTGCGGACCGAAAGTCGCACCCATTTCATCGTCAGCATGAGCCCCGACCGGGGGGAGGCGACCGGAGAGAGGCATGGCACGCCTTACGACCTGCTGGAAGACCAAGCGTTGCGCGCACTGCCCATGCCCGCCGGCGGCGCCCGCAGTGTCTTTGCTCCCGATGGGCTGATCCCCGGAACCGAGCGAAGCGAACGCCTGCTATTCTGGCCGATGGGAATTTCAAGCCCTGGGGCTATGCGTGAGTGGGGCCATCATGCCACGTCTTTTACAAGTGTTCGTCATTTCGACGATCCCGATTTGATGGATCGGCGCTTTTTTATTCCGCCAATATTGTGATCTTGACCTGGAAGATCATCACTGATGAGCGACCTGCGGCGCAACCGCCGCCTGGGCACGACCACACGGTTCTGATATAGATGTATGCACCGCGCGCATACCGGCCATGCCGTGTTGGCGACATCCAATCTCCCCGGCCCACCTCTCGTTCCGGCGTCTCCTAGGCCTTGAAAAACAGGGGAAAACCTAGCATCTCGCTCGGTTACTCATTCGGCCTAGCCATTTTGCTAGCAACCCTAGCCGTAAGAATATGCCTGGGTCGGTGATCCAGCCCGTACAGTTGTCGCGTATCAGGCTCAAAACAGCGCGGATAATCGCTGGCCTGATACCACCGGGCAGCATGACCGATCCGCAAGGAACCGAGGAAAGGGGAAAAGCGATGGCCCATATTGATGATCCGGAAACCCAGCGTGCCAATCTGAATTATATCAAGGCGTCAATGCGTGAGCCGCTGTTGAGCCGAGATCATGAATTCGAGCTAGCGGTGCGGTGGCGGGAGGAGGGTGACGAAGAGTCACTTCATGAATTGGTCCGTGCCTATACTCGATTGGTGGTCGCAACAGCGTCTAAATTCCGTAATTACGGTTTGCCAATGGGAGATTTAGTTCAGGAAGGTAATGTTGGCCTGATGCAAGCTGCCGCCCGCTTTGAGCCGGGGCGGGAAGTCCGTTTTTCGACCTATGCCGCATGGTGGATTCGCTCGGCAATGCAGGATTATATCTTGCGGAACTGGTCGATTGTCCGAACCGGCACCACGGCCGCCCAAAAGTCGCTGTTTTTCAATCTGCGGCGGTTGCGGGCTCGGATCGGTGCTGCGGCTTCGGGCAGCAGTATGACACCCGCCGCTCGCGCGTGGATCGCGACGGAGTTACAGGTGGATGTCGCAGAAGTCGAGATGATGGAGATGCGGCTTTCGGCCTCGGATCAGTCGCTCAACGCTCCGATCAGCGACTCAGGGGAGGACGATTGGCAAGATTTCCTCGCCGACAGCCGCCCTAGTCCCGAAGATGTGGTCATCGGGATGCGCGATGGCGAGACTCGGTCTCGTTGGTTGGCTGAAGCCCTCGGCGAATTGACGCCACGGGAGCGGACCATCATCAATCAGCGGCGTTTGAGCGAAGAGGGCGCCACTCTCGAGCAGTTGGGTCACGAGCTGGGTGTCAGTAAAGAGCGGGTTCGCCAATTGGAACACCGGGCCTTGGTCAAATTGCGGGAGTCAATCATGCGTCGGGTCGAAACCAGCGCCGACCTGTTTGTTGACGGTTGACGTCATGGTCGTCGCCGGTTTTGTGGGGGGACATTGTTCCCCCATGCCCCCGTTGGACGGGGGCGGTTGTGGGGGGTATTTCTTTTGTTGACGGTTGACGCCATGCGTCGCTACGCTAACGACATAGCGCGAATATTCTGGTCGTCATGGGGATAGAAGCGCGAGCGAGTTGGCGCTGGCCTTTTGCGGGAGGCTGCCAAGGATGTCATACCGGCGAGCCCTGATACTGACACATCGCCGGTATCGGGCCGCGACGGCGGCCCCGCGCGCCCATGCGCGCGAAGCCAAGGGCGCGGATGCGCCCGCCCGGCGTCTGAGGGCAGCCTTGATGAGTCACCATCAAGGCTCGAGGATGTCATGCGCCGGATGGCGTCTCAAGGTAAATGTGACGGACTGTCAATTGGGAAATTGGCGGGGATATTGGTTTTTCGGCTATCCCGGTATCGCATCGTTCATATTGGCTCCGGGTCTGTCAGCACTCATGGTATCGGTTGACCGATTCCAGGTGGCGGGCGCATAGTGTCGGGGCGGACGGGACGCCGTTCCGGTTCCGTCTGTTTTTGTTGCCCCGTCCCGATCTGGCGGTTTGTTCCGCCGCTCCTTCTTCGCTACGGACCTCCCATGACCTTTGCCCGTGTCCTGTCGCTGTGCCTCGCGATCGCAGTTCTCGCCCTGGCTGTGTCGGGAGGAGGAGCGACCTTGGCGAGGGCCGACACCGCCAAGGTGGAACCGACGCCGCCATTCATCAATCAAGCCTTGCCCTTTTACGGCTGTGGGATTGGCGCCAGCATCGGCGCGGCTTCGGTGGCGCTGCCGTCCATGACCCGCTGGACCTTCTACATGGGGGTTTATCCATCCATGGCCACCGTCGTCTGGCGTTCGACTTTGGGTTGCTTTTATGGCATCCTCGGCGGCGTCACGGTGTCTGCGGTGCAGTCCACCGCCCGTATGGTCGGCGACGCTTTCAGCGACCGACACTGAGGGGTCATGAGGCGCGGCGTGGAGGGACGGCCATGAAGATAATATCGGCGCTGGTCGCCCTGTTGCTGCTGTTTGCTTTGATCCCTGGAGAGGCGTGGGCCGGGACAGCCATGGCTGGCGAAACGACCACCACCGAACCGTCTCCGCCCCCGCTGCCACCGCCCAATCCGCCCTTCATCGACCAGAATGTGGTCTTTTTATTCTGTGCCAGCGGGGCTTCGCTGGGGGCCTTGCTGACGGGCCTGCCGCCGGTCATTGGGTGGATTCCCTACTCTGGCTGGCCAACCCAACTGGGGTCATTGGCGCTGCGGATGGGGCTTGGCTGTTACTATGGATTGGTCACGGGAGTGGCCACGTCGGGAACCTATTCGCTGGCGCGGAAGGTCGGGGATTTGTTCTGAGGTTTTACGCCCTCGCGCGTTCCGCAGCAAAGCCCCCGGACGCGCGGAGCCCGAAAGGTGCCGGATGATTGACCTGTTTCCTGTGCTTGGCCCGCTGTTGCGCAGCCTTGACCCCGAAGTGGCCCATACCCTGACGCTGCGTCTGCTTGAAGCCGGGCTGGTGCCACGTCTCTGTGAGCGTGAGGATCCACGGCTTCGGCAGCGGCTCTGGGGGCTCGATTTCCTCAATCCGGTTGGTCTTGCCGCCGGTTTCGACAAAAACGCCGAAGCGGTCGGGGCGTTACTCGGTCTCGGCTTCGGCTTTGTCGAAGCCGGCACCGTCACGCCTCGTCCCCAGCCTGGCAACCCACGCCCTCGCTGTTTCCGTCTGCCCGAACAGCAGGCCATGATCAACCGCTTTGGCTTTAACAATGACGGGTTGGATGTGGTGGCGCGTCGCTTGGCCACCCGGCGGCGGCGGCATCGACCGGGTATTGTTGGTGCCAATATTGGCCGCAACAAGGATAGCACCGACGCCGTGGCCGATTATGTGGCTGGCGTGTATGCCCTGGCGGCGCTGGCCGATTATCTGGTGATCAACGTCTCGTCGCCCAATACGCCGGGCTTGCGGGCTCTTCAGGACCGGGAGCCGTTGGCGGAACTGTTGGCGGCGGTGCTGGCAGCGCGGGCCGAACTGTGCCTGAAACGGACGCCCGCCCTTTTGCTCAAGATCGCCCCGGATCTGACCACCGACGATTTGACGGCGGTCGCCGAGGTCAGTCTGGAAGCCGGGATCGATGGTTTGATCATCTCCAACACCACCATCTCTCGCCCTGGCCTTGATGGCGTGGCCACCGCCGGGGAAACCGGCGGTTTGTCCGGTCGCCCGCTCTTCGAGCCGTCGACCCGCACCCTGGCGGACCTTTATCGACTGACGGGTGGGCGGCTGCCGCTGATCGGTGTTGGCGGCATCGCCAGTGCCGAGGACGCCTACGCCAAGATCCGTGCCGGGGCCTCGCTGGTCCAGATGTACACGGCCTTGATTTACCAGGGGCCGCGTTTGATCCGGGACATCCGGCGTGGGGTGCTGGAGCTGTTGGAAAAAGACGGCTTCGCCACTTTGACCGAAGCGGTGGGAGCCGATCACCGTCAATAGAGACCCCCACCAGGGCCGTCGAGATGCTAGCGGTTACGGGAAACTGCCGCTACCATTGGGTCCTTGGACGAAACGAGAGGAATCGATGGCCGATACCACCAGACGGGTGACCGAGGAAGAGGCCCTGCTGTTGCACGCCAGCGGCCGGCCAGGCAAGCTGGAGATCACGCCCACCAAGCCGCTGACCACGCAGCGCGACCTGTCACTGGCTTATTCGCCTGGGGTCGCTGCGCCGTGCCTACGCATCGCTGCCGACCCCAACACGGTCTACGACTACACCGCCAAAGGCAATATCGTTGCCATTATCTCCAACGGCACGGCGGTGCTTGGCCTGGGTGACCTGGGCGCACTGGCTTCAAAGCCGGTGATGGAAGGCAAGGCGGTGCTGTTCAAACGCTTTGCCGACGTGGATGGGATCGATCTGGAGGTCGATACCCGCGACGTGGAAGAGTTCATCAACTGCGTCCGCTTCCTCGGGCCGTCGTTCGGCGGCATCAATCTGGAGGACATCAAAGCCCCGGAATGCTTCATCATCGAGCAGCGTTTGCGCGAGATCATGGATATTCCGGTGTTTCATGACGACCAGCACGGGACCGCGATCATCGCGGCAGCGGCGCTGATCAATGCCGTGCATATCACGGGGCGAAATCTGAAAGACATTCGGATGGTGGTCAACGGCGCCGGTGCCGCCGCCATCGCCTGTGTCGAGTTGTTTAAGACCATGGGCGTGCCCCACGACCATGTGATTTTGTGCGATACCAAGGGGGTGATCTACCAGGGCCGCACGGAGGGCATGAATCAGTGGAAGTCTGGCCACGCGGTTCCCACCGAGGCCCGCACTTTGGCTGAAGCCACGGTTGGGGCCGATGTTCTGGTGGGGCTCTCGGCCAAGGGGGCGGTGACCCCGGCCATGGTGGCCTCCATGGCCGCTAGGCCGATCATCTTCGCTTTGGCCAACCCCGACCCCGAGATCACGCCAGAAGACGTCAAGGCGGTGCGCGCGGATGCCATCGTGGCCACCGGGCGTTCCGACTATCCCAATCAGGTCAACAACGTCTTGGGCTTTCCCTATATCTTTCGGGGTGCTCTCGATGTTCGGGCGTCAACCATCAACGACGCCATGAAGATCGCGGCAGCCCGCGCCATCGCCGAACTCGCCCGCCAGGATGTCCCCGACGAAGTGGACGCGGCCTATGCCGGTCGGCATCTGCGGTATGGCCCGGAATACATCATCCCGGTTCCCTTTGACCCGCGCTTGATCGTCAATATTCCAGTTGCCGTGGCCCAGGCGGCGATGGATAGCGGCGTGGCTCGGATGCCGATTATCGATTTGGCGGGCTACCGCCAAAGATTGCGGACCCGGCTTGACCCCACGGCGGATGCACTCCAGCTCATCTTCGAAAAGGTTAAGTCCAATCCGCGCCGGGTGGTGTTTGCCGAGGGCGAAGAGGACCGCACGATTCGGGCCGCCATCGCCTTCCGGGCTGCGGGCTACGGAACCCCGGTGCTGATTGGTCGGGAAGAGGTCATTGCCGAACAGATCAAGTCTCTGGGCTTGGCGGGGGCCAATGACCTGGAGATTCACAACGCCCGGCGCTCCAGCCACACCCGCCGCTACACCGAGCATCTTTACAAGCGGTTGCAGCGTCAAGGGTTGCTCTATCGCGACTGCCAGCGGATGGTGAACCAAGACCGCAATGTCTTTGGCGCGTTGATGGTTTCGTTGGGCGATGCCGACGCCATGGTCACGGGCTTAACCCGTAATTTCCGGGTTTCGTACAGCGAAATCGCCCGCGTCATCGACCCTCGCCCTGGCGAGCGGGTGTTCGGCTTGGCGGTGCTGGTGGCACGGGGGCGCACCGTGCTGATTGCCGACACCACCATCAACGAACTGCCCGACAGTCATCAATTGGCCGAGATCGCCATCCAGTCAGCCGCCAAGGCCCGCCAGATGGGGCATGAGCCACGGGTGGCGATGCTGTCCTTCTCCAATTTTGGCCAACATCCTCATGGTCGGGCGGCGCACGTCCGGGCGGCGGTGGAGATTCTCGACCGTACTCGCGTCGATTTCGAATATGACGGCGAAATGGCCGCCGACGTCGCTCTCGATTATGATCTGATGAAACGGCTGTTTCCGTTTTGTCGTCTCTCTGGTCCGGCCAATGTTCTGATCATGCCGGCGTTACATGCCGCCAATATCAGCTACAAGCTGATGGCCAAGCTGGGCGGTGGTACGGTGGTGGGACCGTTATTGATCGGACTTGAACGGCCCGTTCAAATCGTCTCCATGGGCTCTACTGTTTCCGATCTGGTGACGGCGGCGGCGATGGCAGCTCATGATTCGCTACAATGGTAGGTGAACATTCCCGCCGAACAGGGTGTTGGGCGGTGGTGTTTGCGGGGTTTGGGTGTGGGTTGTGAAGAACTCATGAAGGCCGTCTAAAAGACTTTGCCCACAATCGCTTTGGTGTAGACTCGGGAGCGTGCTCATGTCAGCCGTACCCGAGTCAGCCAATCGTTGTGTAAATCGATGAGAACACCCGTAATTCCTTCCGAGCGACTGGTTTTCCCGATCTTGCTCATGGCCGCGCCGTTGCTGGTCGCAGTGGTGTCGTTGGTGTTCGGAGGAACTGTTGCCGTTTGGGCTGTTGTTACGGCGGTGGTCTTGCCGCCGTTGGGATCGGCTTGGATTGTCCTGATCTATCATCGGGAAGCGCGGGCGGTTTCGGATTATCTGCGCCAACTGACCGAGTCTCCGGGCTCGGCGGTAGACCCCGGCCCCGATGAAGGGGATGGCATCGCACACGACCTGATCACGCGGATTGCCCGCCTGGACCGGGTCCACGCCAACCGCATTCATCAGTTTGCGACTCGAGTCGAGACCAACGAAGCGATTCTCGAGGCCCTGCCGGACCCGTTGATCCTGGTGGGCGGCGAGCGGCGGGTTCGTCATGCCAATCAGGCCGCCCGGAGCCTGTTTGGCGCCCGGATGCTGGATGTCGATCTGACCCTCAGTCTGCGCCACCCCGAGGTGGTCGGAGCTGTGGACGCTGTGTTGGGCGGCGGTGCGTCCCGTGCCGTGGAATTTCCACTACCGGGCCCGGTGGAATGCATTTATCAGGCGCGCATCAAGCCTTTTTTGCATCGGCCAACCGGGGCTGGGATTGGAACAGGGGCTGGAATCGCAAACAGCCCCCACGACGACCATGACAGCGTGTCGGCGCCGCCGATGGTTCTGTTATCGTTGCACGATATCACAACCATCAAGCGGTCGGAACAGTCACGGGCCGATTTTGTCGCCAATGCCAGTCACGAATTGCGCACCCCCTTGGCCACTCTGATTGGTTTTATCGAGACCCTGCGAGGTCCGGCCCGCGACGATCAACCCGCACGGGAACGCTTTCTCGGTATTATGCATGACCAGTCAACCCGGATGGCCCGATTGGTGGATGATCTGCTGTCCCTGTCGCGGATCGAGCTGGACGAGCACACCCGGCCAACGGGTCGGGTCGACGTGGTGCGATCCGTTGGCGCGGCGATCGCGGCTTTTGAACTGAAGGCGGCTGCCCGACGGGTGCGGCTACGGGTTGTGGCCGCCGATGATTTGCCCATGGTGGCCGGAGATGCAGACCAGTTATCCCAAGTCATGCATAACCTGATTAGCAACGCCATCAAATATACTTGTGAACAAACCGAGGTCACGGTTAGCATTATTCTGACCGATGCGACAGCAGTGGGCGGTACGATGCCACCGCCCCTGGCCGTTGCCGGTCCTCTTGGCAGTCGGCGCGCGGTTCGACCGGCTCCGCAGATGATCTCGGTGGCTATCGCCGATCAGGGCGAAGGTATTGCCCGCACTCACTTGCCGCGCCTGACCGAACGCTTTTACCGGGTCGATCCCGCGCGGTCTCGAGCCTTGGGTGGGACCGGCTTAGGCTTGGCCATCGTCAAGCACATCCTCAACCGCCACCGAGGGCGCTTGACCATTGAAAGCGAAGTTGGACGCGGGACAACCTTCACGGTGTGGTTGCCGGTGGCGCCATAGACGGCGAAGTCCGAAGGCGCGCGAGACGCCCGCCAACCGGATCGGTGCCGGCTCTAGTGCCTATGGAGTTCGTCTTCCGATCTCACCGAAAAGGCAAAGCTCTTGTCACGGAACAATCGGAGGCAGGCCGTTACCACAGAGGAGTCATAAAGCCGGCCCTGATTTTCTTGAATTTCCGCCAGTGCCACCTCGATTCCCAGCGCAGGACGGTAGGGGCGATGCGAGGCCATGGCCTCCACCACGTCGGCCACAGCAATGATTCGGGCGTGCAGCAGGATTTCGTCGCCCACCAACCCTTTGGGATATCCCGAGCCATCCAACCGTTCGTGATGCTGGGAGACGATGAGGGCGATTGGCCAGGGGAAATCGACCGCCTTGAGAATCTCGAAGCCAGCGGTGGCGTGGATTTTGATCAGTTCATACTCAATTGGCGACAATCGCCCCGGTTTGGCAAGAATTTCAGCAGGAATACGAATTTTTCCCAAGTCGTGAACGATGCTGGCCAGATACAGGCCGTGAACCTCGTTTTCTGGCATCCCCATTTCTCGGGCGATGGCCTCCGCTAGGTGGGCCACCCGTTGCTGGTGGCCGGCGGTGTAGGGATCTCGCATTTCCACGGTTCCGGCAATGGCCTGGATCGTTGCTTCCATGCTGGCTTCCAGGCGTTGCAAGGTGCGATCGTGGTTGGCTCGGGTGCGGAGAGCCGACAGGCCATAGCCAAGATCTTCCCCCAATTCAGCCAGCAGGCGAACTTCTTCGTCGTCGAAAGCGTTAGGCTCGGCACTGTGGATGCTGAGAAGGCCGAAGACCCCGCCCCCCGCCGCCAGAGGCAGGATCAGGGCCGAGGCGTACCCAAGGGCCGCCGCTTCAGCGCGCCAGAGCGTGAAATCGGGGTCGGCTGCCGCATTCTGAACCACCCGCAGCGTGCCACTTCGCACCACGCTGTCCAGCGGCGTTGGGGTAAAATCCCCTTCGCCCCAGGGGTTGATGGCCCCTTGGGCTTCTATCACCGGATCCCCCAGATGTGCCGCCGAACGAAGCCTTTGCTGGGTTTCGTCAACCATCCCGATCCAGGCCAACCGATAGCCACCGATTTCAACAATGACCCTGCACATCTCCGCCAGCAATTGGCCTTCATCGGTGGCGTGAACCAATACGCCATTGCAGTTTGTCAGGGTTTTGAGAGCGCGATTGGTACGGCGCAAGGCATTTTCAGCCAAGGTCCGTTGGGTGATGTCGTGGCCAATGCCTTCCACCGCCAGCACGGCGCCCTGGGGGTCGAGGATCGGACATTCGGAAATCTCAAAGCGATGAATCTCGCCGTTTCGGTGTCGAATCTCGATGGGGTAAGCCGGTGGCCGTTCTCCGCTGCACACGAGGCGGCGGTGGTTTCGGGCTTGCTCATTGAGAGGGGCAGAGGTCAGATAGTCGTGATAATGGGCCGAAAATTCGTCAGGGGTATAGCCGAGCACGGTATTGATCGATTGACTGACATAAACCACTTGGCCATCAGGATCGAGTGAATAGAAGAAATAATCATCGTGAAGAGTTTCGACCAAGCTGCGATATCGTCGTTCACTGGCACGCAATTGCTCGGTTCTATGGGTTAGTTGTCGCTCCAGATTTCTTTCCATGGCACGGAGCGCGAGATGCGTTTGGACGCGTGCCAACACCTCTTCCGGTTCAAAGGGCTTAGAGATAAAGTCAACGCCGCCGGATGTGAACGTCTTTATCTTGATTTCGGTATCGCTTGCGGCGCTGATGAACACGATCGGGATGGCTGCCAGGGCCGGGTCGGCCTTGAATCGTCGGCAGACCTCGTAACCATCCATCTCGGGCATTCGGACATCAAGAAGAACGAGATCGGGCGTCTCTCGGCTTGCCACCTGCAAGGCCCGCTTGCCACTTAGGGCCGTGACCACCGAATGACCGTGCTCGCGCAGGACACGGGTGAGCACCGCCAGATTTTCGGGAGTGTCGTCGACCACCAATATGCGTGCCGGCATCTCCCGCAGTTCGGTGTTCTCAAGCATCATCCGTAAGTCCTAGCCTCCGGCCTCGTCCCAGCGGTCTGCGAGTTTGCGGTTCCCGCCGCCTTAACGCAGAAAAAGACCGATGTAGGGATATTCTCGCATAACAACGCCGATAAAAGTACGGCTTTTAAAATGGTAATCCCGCGCGGGGATCTCCAGTACAGCTCTTTTTATGATCTTACGCCAGAGGGTGGAAACCAAACAGTGACGGTTGTTCCCACGCCGATTTTGCTGGTGATTTGCACCTTGCCTCCGTGCAGGCTGACCAAGGACTCGACCAGAAACAACCCGAGACCGATGCCATCAGCGATCCGAGCATAGCGGGTATCGCCTTGCTCGAAGGGTTTGCGAATCCGCGCGATCTGGCATTCCGAAATACCAATGCCGGTATCTGCAACCACGAGTTCTATACCTTGCTCGGCTCCGGTTTTGGCGCTGACCGAAATGGTCCCTCCGGTTGGTGTAAAGGTAATGGCATTCGAAATTAAATTCCCAAGAATTTGATAAACCGCATGTCGATCGGCCCGTAACAAGGGCAGGTTGCGCGGGATAGAGAGAACAATGCGGACGCTGCGACGGCTGACATGGTTCCGAATCTCTCGAAGGGCATGAGCGATGGTGTAACGGACATCCAGCGATGACGGTTCGATGGTCATCAGGCCGGACTCGATTTTAGCGCAATCAAGGACTCGGTTGATGATGTAGAGAAGGTGGTAGCCGCTGGTGACGATGTCACGGGCATAGTCCGTGGCCACGGTTCTGAAATCCGAGCCCGGTTCTCTTCCCGGTTCCAGGGTTGTAATCATTTCCCCAAAGCCAATGATCGAAGACAGTGGAGTGCGCAGTTCATGGCTCATGGTCGCCAGGAAAACGGTGCGCGCACGGGCGGCCGCTTCGGCATCGTCTCGAGCTTGGCGGAGGGCGTCTTCCATCCGCCGACGGTCGGTGATATCGCGGCCCGTAGCCTGAATCTCCACCAGCGTATCGGTCGTGTCCCAGATGTGGCGACTTTCCCAGGCGTACCAGCGTTCGCCAGTTGTCGCCGTGACCACCCGGTTTTCAATCGCGATCGGCAGGTTTCCGCTGTTGACGGCAGCCAGCATGGTGGCCGTTGGGTCGGCATCTTGAGGGCTAACGATGTCCCGCCAAGCGGTGCCGAGCAAGGCGCCCCGCTCGCGTCCGATCACGCGGCACGTGGTGTCGTTGACGAAAGTAAAGCGTCCGGCGGTGTCAACACGGATCACCATGTCAGCCTGGGTGTCAACCAGGGCCCGGTATCGTCGTTCGCCACGCGCCAGAGCCGCCGCCGCCTCTTGGCGCTGACGGTGATTGCGGTAGGCTTCGATGATCTGGCTACAGGCCAAAACCACGGGTTGGATCATGGCCGCGATGTTTTGATCATATCCCCCCGGACGGTTGGCCAAACCGATGGCTCCGACCATGGTTCCGCCTCGGTGGAGGGGCAGCCACAGGAAGCTATCCAGCTCTGGATGATCCGCTGGGGTGCGAAGAGCGCCGGTTCGGAGGGCTTGGCGGTCGAGAATGACCGGCTCTTCCAGGGTTGCCGCCGTCAGAGAGAGGCTTTGACAGACACCGATGGTTGGCTCGAACAGAGAGCCGTCATGAGGCTTGTTTGGCCCCTCGACTCCATGAGCCCCAAGCCCCACCATGGCCAGCACCCGCTGACGGTGAGAGCCGTTCTGGGCATCTCCCAGTTCAACCAAGAAGCCGCTTCGACTGCCAGTCAGCCGGATGACGTCATCCAAGACCGCTTCAAATAAACTGGCAGCGTCGGTTTCTCCGATGAAGCGCGACTGGAGCCGCGTGATGCAGTCTAACAACTCTTGACTGTGTTGGAGCGCCCGAGTATTACTTTCGTTAAAAAGAAGAAGCTCTTCAATGCGGCACTGCCGCTTGCTCAACTGAAATTCTTCATTTAATTCCCGGCGGAGTAGAACAAAATGTCCAAGTATTAAGCAACTGACCAGAAGTGTAATGATAATTCCGAACAAGCGGTTGATAACCGCCATTTTTTCTTTCTTCAGCAGCAGTAAAGACCAGCCCTGATCGCCGATCGCTTTGCGACCAACCAACATGCGGACGCCATCAATAACCAGTGTTTCGCCATCGAAGACTTCTCGTGTCAGGGGCGACGTATTTTGCAGAGGATCGAACTGTCGGGACGAGACCGCCTGGTCAGCGATTTCGGGCGCGACCGGCCACAGCGGGCGAAGTTGCTGCTCGGGCCGCCCCGCGAGTAGCACCAATCCTTGAGGATTGATCAGATAGGCGTCAGCGGCGCGGGTCAGGCCTAACCGATCCGCGTTCAGCGGCACTTTGACCACGGCGACTCCGATCACCGGGCCGTCGTGGCCAGCATGGACCGGGTTGCTGGCGAAATAGCCGGCTTGGTGGGTGGTGGCGCCAAATGCCAGATAGTGGCTGGGATGATCGGCTAGGGCCTCTTGGAAATAAGGGCGAAAGGCGTAATTCTGTCCGACGAGGTTGGACGGATCATTCCGGTTGGAGGCCGCGAGCACCGTGCCATCGCGATTCAGAAAATAGGCGAGGTCGCCGACCGTGGCGCGGTGAAAACGGTCGACAATCTGGTTCGCGGCCTCTTTGTCGTCGGGACGATTGCCCGGCCAACCGCTGTCGGCCATGGCAAAGGCGGCGCCTTCGGCTTCGCGGAAGTCATCGGACAAGCCATTAGCCATCAGGGCCAAATCAGCCGACATGGCTTCTCGCATATCGGCGTCGTAGAGCCGCCCCATCCAGTCGGTGAATAGGCTGCCCGCCGTCACCACCACGACCAAGCTGGCCGAGGTTAGCCAAAAATGCCAGCGTGAACGCCGCATGAGGCCGTTCAATTCGGTGCGCTCTAGGTCGTAGGCCCACAAAGCCGTGGCGATAAATACGGCGCAGGCGCCCCGGAACAGTTGGATGGGAAGGCCCGTGGTGGCCAGGAATGACTGCTGGTTGATGAGGTGGGCGAGCGGAAAGGCCGAGGTCGGGCCGACCACACCCGCCGTCAGGCCGTAAGCCAGAAAGCCCATGGCCGTAGCCAGTAACCATGGCTGTTCGGCGCGGCCTGCCGAGCGCGCCCGCTGGATTAAGGTGCCCATGGCCAGCAGACAGGCGGGCAGTGCCAGGAAAAGGCGGCAAAGGCCGTTGGCGGTGGCCGAGTTATTGGCAACAACGGTCAATCCCACCGCCAAGACGACGGGAACGACCACCCAACGGGGCAGAACCCATAAGCCAAGCCGTTCGGCCCCGAGTCGGCCAAACTCGAATAAGGCCACATAGGACAGTGTCATTAACGCAAGACGTGCGAGCACGAATGCGGATGAATCGCCTATTTCAAGAGCCAATAAATCAAGCCACTCGTGAAAGCCGTGGCTGACGCCGAAGAGGCCCAACAGTCGCCATGGCACCAATTCGGGAACGCCCTGACGCATCGAGAGGCACACGGCACCGACGTAGAGAAAGGCCAAACCGTAAATGAAAAAAATGTAATCGACCGGCATCGCCTGTCCTGTCGCCATCCGGCATTCCTAGAAACCCGGAGAGAAGAAAGTGTCTAAAGCCATTTGTGACAAACGGAACTATCGGAAAGGCGCCCTGTTTCGCAACAGTTGACAAGAGGCGCGGCGTTTTGCCGCCCTTATCTGTTCAGGGAGTCGCATATTCATACTTTGTTAAGGAAGATTTCAGGTCGCTGTCGCGGCCCAATATCGGCAGTGCGTCATGATCAAGGCTTGCCGGCACGCCGGCCACTGTCGCATCCCCGACAGGCTTGTCGCGGGTCGGACAGCCGGGAGATCAAGGGATGAGCCGGATGAGGCCGGTTCATCAAGGTTGAAGCCTCTGGCACCGGCTTTGCATTGCCTTGGACCAACCTGAAGGGCTTGACCCCATCGGGGCGGTGTGAACCCAAGGATCAGGAGCGGCGGCAATGACTCGGCACATTATCCCCTTGGACACCGTCACGACCAGGATCTCGGCGCCGATCAGCGCCAATCCCACCCTTAACCCCGTTCTCCCTCCCAATGCCCGTGGCGGATGTGCGGCCAAGTCTTGCGGGTCTTCGTCCGGCAGCTCTGGGGCTTCTGACCTGCCGCCCGAGGTGTGGGATAAGGTCAAAAATCATCCCTGCTACAGTGAGCAGGCTCATCATTACTTTGCCCGGATGCATGTCGCGGTGGCTCCGGCCTGCAACATTCAATGTAATTACTGTAACCGGAAATATGACTGTGCCAATGAAAGCCGGCCCGGCGTCACCAGCGAACGGCTGACTCCAGAACAGGCGGTGCGTAAGGTCGCGGCGGTGGCGGCGCGGATGCCTCAGCTTTCGGTGGTGGGGATCGCCGGTCCAGGAGATGCTCTGGCCGACTGGCGTCACACGTTCGAAACCTTTGATCAGATTTCCCGGCAGTTTCCCGATATCAAACTGTGCTTATCCACCAACGGGTTGGCTTTGCCTGATCATGTGGAGCGCATTCGGGATTTAAAGGTCGACCATGTCACCGTCACCATCAATATGGTCGATCCGGCGATTGGAGAAGACATTTATGCGTGGATTTTCTTTGATCATCGACGCCACACGGGCCGCGAAGCCGCGCGCATTCTGCATGAGCGGCAGATCGAGGGGCTTCGTCGGCTGGTTGAAGCCGGGATTTTGGTTAAGGTCAATTCGGTCCTGATTCCAGGGATCAACGATACCCATCTGGCCACAGTCAATGAGACTGTGCGCGGTTACGGTGCGTTTTTGCATAATATCATGCCGTTGATCTCGGACCCGGCCCATGGCACGCGTTTTGGCCTGGATGGTCGACGGGGGCCGACTCCGGCAGAGTTGAAGCAGGTTCAGGACCAGTTGGGTGGCGGTGCCCGCCTGATGAAGCATTGCCGCCAATGTCGCGCCGACGCGGTGGGGCTGTTGGGCCAGGATCTCAGTCAGGATTTCACGATGGAGCGCGTGGGCGAGGTGACGGTCGAAGACCGGCCCGACGAGCGGCGCCAGTATCGGGAGTGGGTCGAGCGCGAGCGCCAGGATCGCCAGCAGGCCGCCCAATCCGCCCAAGCCGTTGGGCGTGGTCTCAACACCGCCGTCGCGCCGCCATTGCTGGTCGCGACATGCAGCCGGGGCGGCGGGCGGATCAACCAGCATTTCGGTCATGCCCGCGAATTTCAGCTTTATGAAGTCGATGGCTCGGGCATTCGTTTTATCGGGCATCGCCGGGCTGATCATTACTGCCAAGGCGGCTATGGCGAAGAGGACAAATTAGAAGCGGTGATCAAGGCTCTGGAAGGCGTGCCGGTTTTGTTGGCGGCTAAAATTGGCGTCTGTCCCAGCGATCGGCTAAAGGAAGCTGGCATTAACGTCGTCACCGATCACGCTTACGATTATATCGAAACAGGGGTCGCCGCCGTATATCGAGCGCACTTAGCCGCCTTAGCCGCCGTCGAGGATGTGGCGGTGGCGCGGGCGTCGTAACCGACTTGCGTTGAACGCTGGTACCAAGGGCTTGACCCCTAACCCGAGAGTGAACGAATCATCTCCCGATCGGGGGCTCTTTTGTGGACCCCTTGCCCATCACCCCAAGCCAAACCAAACGGAGGAGACTCATGGCTTATAAAATCAATGCTGCTAACTGCACCGGCTGCGGAGCCTGCGAGTCGGATTGCCCCAGCAAGGCCATTCGTATGAAGGGCGATGTCTACGCCATTAATCCAGACAAATGCACCGAATGCGCCGGTAAGTTCGATTCTCCCCAATGCGTTGCGGCTTGTCCGGCGGATTGTATTTCGCGGGCGTGATCTGTAGGTCGCAAGGTTTGTTACAGGGCCCTGTTCTTGTGTCTGCACCCCGCAAGGCGGTGCAGTCTCCTTGGCCTTGAGATGTCAACCATCGAGCCTTGGTACGGCTTCATCAAGGCTACCCCTGAGACGCCGAGCGTGTCCGCGCCCTTGGCCTCGCGCGGAGAGGCGCGCGGGGCGGGGCCCACGAGAGACAGAGACCCTTGGAAACCGGGAGGGCGTTTTGTCATGGACGAGTGCGATGGGCCAGATTGGATTGTTGAGCCGACGCCGTGTTGCGCCTGTTCGCTCCGGTCGGACTCATCGGCTCGGGCGGGAGTGGTCCGACGGTTGCCGGCCTGCCTGCTGCCGGCGGCCATGACCGATCCCGATCCCGAAGTGCGCTGCGAAGTGGCGAGGCTGATCGCTGAAGAGTGGTTGACCGCGATGGTCTGGGATCGTGATGCCGGGGTTCGCCTGATTGTGGCCGGTCGACTGCGGCCAGAACAGCTTACGGTTTTGGCGGGCGATTGTGATCCTCGGGTTCGGGCCGCTGTTGCGGGGCGGGCGGTGCCGTCGGCTTTGCTGCGGCTGGTTGAGGACGACGCCGAAGAGGTTCAGCGGGTGGCGCGGCTGCGTTTGGGGATGTGGCATCATCCGGGACGCCCGTTCGCCATTTCGGCGGTGCGTGGCAAACGTCATCTGATGTGATGGGAGAAAACCGTCATGGTCGATCAATCGCCGTCCACCCTATCCACACCGAACCAGATCATTCCCCTGGCCGATGCCCTTGAGGCCATCGAGATTTATCGGCCCCCGGCTTTGGCTGTGGGGACCAAGGTTCGGGCCAAGGTGGCGATTCGGAACGACGGAACTTATCCTGGAGAGCGGATGGGCGAGATTCTGCTGGAGCGGGGCGAAATCGGCTACGTCAACCGCGTCGGCACATTTTTGCAGCGATATTATATCTATAGTGTTGATTTTTTTCGCCTTGGTCGCGTGGTTGGTATGCGCCTCCAGGAGCTGGAAGTGGTCGCCGACCCATTTGGTGCCGTTGTTCAACCTGAAGAGGCTCGTTCATGAAGGTCATGGTCAATCGCAAAGGCGACGTGTTTCAAATTTACGTGGCAAAAAAAGACCTCGAGGAACCGATTGTCGAATCCGAAAAGCCCGGTTTGTGGGGTGGTTGGGTGCAGTTGGGGAATGGATGGCGCTTAGAGCTGCCGGACCTGCCCGTTGATACCCGTCTGCCCATTACCGTTGAGGCTCGCAAGCTGGCTGATGCGTGAGAGTCGGGGGGGCGTAGGACTTTGCCTGTGGGCAGAGCCCGCGAAAACCCCCGAGATCCCGTCATGTGTTGGGAGCCACGCAGGGGATATGAAAAACGAACCGTGCTCCTTGGCCAGGGAGGCTTGTGACTGAAATGGTTCCATGCCAGTTCTGGATAATGCCGTAGACCACCGAGAGGCCTAGCCCGGTGCCTTGGCCGAGAGGCTTCGTGGTGAAAAAGGGGTCAAAGACGTGGGCTAAGGTGGTTTCGTCCATGCCGGGGCCGTTGTCAGTGACCGTGACTCGGCAGACTCGTCCAGGGGCCATGCCCAAGAAAAGAGCCTGTTGGGGTTCGAGGTTGTCGGCTTCGAACTCGATGGTGATGGTGCCCCGTTCGCCCATGGCTTGGGCGGCATTGTTTAAAAGATTGGTTAGCACCTGGGTCAGTTCGACTTCGCTAATTCGGGCGTGCCCCAAGGCGGAATCAAGCCCCCTCACCACGATGGCAACGGTGACGGGCAGCAATCCGCGCACGAATTCCAGGGATTCGATCAATGCCGGTTGCAGGGCGGTTGCGCTGGCGGGAGCCGTCTCGCCGCGCGAAAAGCGGAGAATCCCCCGGACGATATCCCGCGCTTTTTCTGCACTGGCCACGACCCGGTTCATACGCCGCATCGTGCTCGGATCATCGGTCCCGGACAGCACCAGATCGCTATAAGTCAGGATGGGCTGAAGCAGATTGTTAATCTCATGAGCAACGCCGCCCGCTAGTTGTCCTAGCGCCTGGAGCTTTTGCCGGCGCTGATCTTCCATCCGTTGTTGCCGTTTTTCGGTGATATCATTGTGAACGCCGATCAGAGCGACGATTTGCCCATCCTGGGACAGCGGCGTCATGCGTAATTCACACCAAAACGGCACTCCATCCTTGCGGTACTGAAGGACTTCGGCATCCACCGGCTCGTTCATGCACAAGGTGGCAGCCACCCGCCGCACCGCTTCCGAGTCGGTCTCGGGGCCGTTCAGAAAATTTAAGCTGTTGCCAACCACTTCCTGTAAGAAATAGCCGGTAATTCCCAAAAAAGCCGAATTCACATAAATCAATGGCATACTTGGCTTGGTGGCGTCGCTGATGGAGATGCCGATCGGACATGATTCGATGGCAGCCACAAAGAGTTCGTTGGAGACGGTGCCGTCTCCCCAGCTCATCATATCCCGCTCGGCCTGATCGCTTGGAGGGTCCATCAGGTTTTCGCGCATTAAGACCTCGTCTCTTGTTTCATTCGGGCTGTCCTTGGGGACTATAATACCGGCCAGCCATGGCCATGATAGCGTGCCGGTACCGGGCCGCGATCGCGGGCTCGTGCGCTCATGCGCCTAAAGCCAAGGGCGCAGAGGCGCCCGCCCGGCGCTCGGGCGCGATGGTATAACGAATATGGCCAGGACGACAAATTCCCATCACACTAGAACTGTTGCCAAAGCTTCGGCTGCGGGCTATTTAAGCGGTGTCGTCAACCCCTCACGCGGGCTTGCGGACCTTTGCCACGGCGTGGCGAATGGCCGCTCCGGTGTCCTTGACGTTCATCGCAAAGGCGGGTTCGACATCTGTCGGATTCGGTTGCGGGAAGAACGGGACAGGCTCGCGGCGGTGCAACCGGAAAGAGATATTTATTATGACAATGCCAACCTTTACCATGCGCCGCCTGCTCGAAGCAGGCGTCCACTTTGGCCACCACACCCGTCGCCGCAATCCAAAGATGCAGCCGTATCTGTTTGGCGTGCGCAACGGTGTTCATATCATCGATCTTGAGCAGTCGGTTCCGCTGCTTCATCGCGCTATGGTCGCGGTTCGCGACGTGGTGGCTGGCGGTGGCCGGGTGCTGTTCGTTGGGACCAAGCGTCAGGCGCAGGAGCGGGTGGCCGACTCTGCGACCCGGTGCGGTCAGTACTTCGTCAACCATCGTTGGTTGGGCGGCATGCTGACCAACTGGAAGACGATCTCTCAGTCGATCCGCCGCTTGCGCGAGATGGAAGAGCGGTTGGCCGAAGCCAATATCGGCTTGACCAAGAAAGAAACTCTTCAGTTGACGCGTGAGCGCGACAAGTTGGAACGGGCTCTGGGCGGCATCAAGGAAATGGGCGGTTTGCCCGACATTCTGTTCATCATCGATACCAACAAAGAATCCATTGCGGTCAAGGAGGCCAATAAGCTTGGCATTCCAGTGGTGGCCGTGATCGACAGCAATTCCGATCCCGATGGCATCGCCTTTCCGATTCCGGGCAATGACGACGCCTTGCGGGCGATCGAGCTGTACTGCGAGTTGATTTCTGGGGCGGTCCTCGACGGTCTTCAGGCCGAAATGGTCGCGGCTGGAATCGATGTCGGTGCCCGTGAGGCCGTTCCGGAAGAGACCGCAGTGGTTGAGGAGGGGGCGGCCGCTCAGGCCTGATCCGCGCGCCGGTTTGGTTTGGAAGATGGGGGGGCTGCGATGCGCCCCCATTTCCGTATGAGGCCGGCGGTCTGACTTGCAATTGGAATTCGTCAAGGGAAGAGATCACGATGGCTGAAATCACTGCCTCCCGCGTCAAGGAGCTGCGCGAAAAGACCGGCGCCGGCATGATGGACTGCAAAAAGGCGCTGACCGAGACCGCCGGCGACCTTGAAGCCGCAATCGATTGGTTGCGCAAGAAGGGGTTGGCTGCCGCCGCGCGCAAGGCCGGGCGGGTGGCTGCCGAAGGTTTGGTGGCGGTGGCCACCGATGGTGCGGTTGGTGCCGTGATTGAACTGAACGCCGAGACCGATTTCGTCGCGCGTAACGACAAGTTCCAGGCGGCGGCGAACACGCTGGCCGGGCTGGCCCTGACCGGCGACGGCGATGTCGAGGCTTTGCGCAAGGCTACCTATCCGGGCACCGATCATGATGTGTCCGTCGAAATCACCAGCCTGATCGCCACCATTGGCGAGAACATGAATCTCCGGCGGGCGGCTCGTTTGTCGGTTCCGGCGGGTGTGGTGGTCAGCTACACGCATAACGCGCTGGCACCCAATCTGGGGACCATCGGCGTTCTGGTGGCCCTCGAGTCGACGGGCAGCCGCGAAAAGCTGGTGGAATTGGGTAAGCAGATTGCGATGCATGTGGCTGCGGCCCGGCCCGAAGCCTTGACCATCGCGGATGTTGATACCAGCAAGCTCGATCGCGAGCGGGCAATTTTGGCCGATCAAGCACGGGCCAGTGGCAAGCCTGAAGAGATCATCGCCAAGATGGTCGAAGGCCGGTTGCGCAAATATTACGAAGAAGTCGTGTTGCTGGAACAGGTTTACGTAATCGACAACGAGACCAAGATCAGCAAGGTCGTTGAACAAGCGGCCAAAACGGTTGGCGCGCCGGTGAAACTGACGGGCTTTGTCCGTTTTGTTTTGGGCGAAGGCATCGAAAAAGAAGCCACCGATTTCGCCAGCGAAGTTGCGGCGGTGGTTGGCGCCAAGCCGTCGACGGTCGGCTAAACAAGGAGGAACCGGCGATGGTGATCCGGATCACACGGGGCGACGAGTCCAGTCCGCGCTACCGGCGCGTCTTGCTGAAAATTTCGGGCGAGGCGCTGATGGGGCGGGGCGAGTACGGGCTCGAGTCCGAGACCGTGGCCCGGATCGCCGCCGAAGTTCGAACCGTTCGGGATATGGGCGTCGAGGTTTGCTTGGTGATTGGCGGCGGGAACATCTTTCGGGGTGTTTCGGGGGCTGCCAGCGGCATGGAACGGGCCTCAGCGGACTATATGGGCATGTTGGCCACCGTAATTAACGCGTTGGCCATGCAAAATGCCCTGGAACGGGAGGGAATCCAGACTCGGGTGCAGTCGGCGATTCCCATGGCCACCGTGTGCGAGCCCTATGTTCGTCGTCGGGCGGTTCGGCATATGGAAAAAGGGCGGGTGGTGATTTTCGCTGCCGGCACGGGTAACCCGTACTTCACCACCGATACGGCGGCGGCGCTCCGGGCCTCGGAAATGGGCTGTGAAGCCCTGCTGAAAGGAACTCATGTGGATGGCGTATACACCGCCGATCCCAAGCGCGTTCCGACCGCCGAGCGTTACGAGCAGTTGTCGTTTCAAGAGGTTTTGTCTCAGGATTTGCGGGTGATGGACGCTTCGGCGATTTCGCTGGCGCGCGATAACCGGATTCCCATACTGGTGTTCTCGATCGTTACGGCCGGAGCCTTTGCCGAAGTGATGGCGGGGCAGGGCCGATTCACCATCATCACGGACTCGTGATGTGATCAGGCAAGACAGGCAAGAGAGGTAAGGGCAAGGTGGCCGATCCGGACATTTCCGACGTGAGGCGTCGCATGGACGGCGCGCTTGAGTCGCTACGCAAGGAATTCGCTGGTCTGCGCACGGGGCGGGCCTCGGCGAGCCTGTTGGAGCCGATTACGGTGGATGCCTACGGCAACCACATGCCGCTCAATCAGGTTGGGACCATCGGCGTACCGGAGCCGCGCTTGATCGTGGTTCAGGTTTGGGATCGCTCGATGGTCAAGGCGGTGGAAAAGGCGATTCGCGAGGCCGGTCTGGGACTCAATCCTCAAACCGAAGGCCAAAGCATTCGCGTTCCGATCCCGGATCTCAGCCAGGATCGTCGCCAAGAGTTGTCCAAAGTTGCCCATAAATACGCCGAGCAGGCGCGCGTCGCGGTGCGTAATGTTCGGCGGGATGGCATGGATATGCTCAAGCGGCAGGAAAAGGCCGGAGACATTAGTCAAGACGAGCATAAAAACTGGGCTGATAAGATCCAGGGGCTAACCGACACTCACATCAAGAAAATTGATGACGTGCTGGCGAGCAAGGAAAAGGAAATCATGCAGGTCTGAGGTCATGTCGAGTTCGGGTGACACCAACACCAGGGATCGGGCGCCACCGGCTCATGTTGCCATCATTATGGATGGCAACGGTCGGTGGGCCAAGGCGCGCGGTTTGCCGCGAATTGCCGGTCACCGCAAGGGGGCCGAGGCGGTTCGGCGAACTGTGGAGGCCGCGCGCGCGCTGGGGGTGGGGTATGTTACCTTGTTTAGTTTCTCGTCAGAGAATTGGGCGCGGCCTCTCAGCGAGGTGACCGAGCTGATGTCGTTGCTGCGTTTCTATTTGCGCAGCGAAATCGCCGAGCTTCACAAATCAGGGGTACGGTTGCGGGTGGTTGGTGATCGCAGCCGCTTATCTCCCGATATTATCCAGCTTGTGGACAGCGGCGAAGCGACCACTGCCGACAATAAGGTTTTGACGTTGGTTCTGGCCCTGAGTTACGGATCTCGCCAGGAGCTTGTGGACGCCGCTCGCAGTTTGGCCCGCCAAGCTGCCGCTGGCGCCCTTCGTCCAGAAGACATCGATGAAAGTCGAGTGTCCGCCGCCTTGTGGACAGCCGGAATTCCCGATCCCGATCTGGTGATTCGGACCAGTGGTGAGCAACGGTTAAGCAATTTTCTCTTGTGGCAATCGGCTTACGCCGAGTTGGTGTTCATCGATAGGCTGTGGCCGGATTTCACCCGGCTAGACCTGGAAGACGCCATTCAAGAGTTTCATCGGCGGGAACGCCGGTATGGCGCGTCGGTTGGCACACGATAAGAAAACCAATCTGCGCAAGCGCGCTGTCTCGGCACTGGTCCTTGGGCCATTGGTGCTGGGGGTGGTTTACGCCGGAGGATGGTTATTCTACGCGGCGGTGGTGGTGACGGCGGTGCTGGCGGTTCGCGAATGGGTGCGGATCATTGCTCCTGGCCCTCTCGGTCGCTCTTTCTACTTATCCTGTACGGCCATTGTGTTGGTGATGGCGGTGGATGTGCTGGCCGGGCCACTGGTGGCGCTGGGGGTGGCCTTGGCCTTGGCCCTGGTTCTGGCCTTGGTGCCGTGGGCGGGAAGCGCCCGCGTGCGCGGTTCGGATCGTCGGGTGGCGGCGTTCGGCGTGCCTTATGTCGGGGCCAGTTGTGTCGCCTTGACGTGGCTTCGCGAGGAACCCCGGATTGGGTTGTTTTTGATTCTGTTTCTGCTCTTGACGGTATGGGCCAATGATATTGGCGCGTATGTGGTGGGCAAGGGGATCGGCGGGCCACGATTGGCGCCCAGCATCAGTCCGGCCAAGACGTGGGCTGGTTTTTGGGGCGGGATGATCGCGGCGGGTGTGGTGGGCGGATTGATGGCCCTGGCGGTGGAGGCTCGGCAGCCGTTGGCGTTGGGCGCGTTGGGCGCGTTGCTGGCGGTGGTCGGGCAGGGCGGTGATCTGTTTGAGTCGGCGCTCAAGCGCCGTTACAAAGTCAAAGACAGCGGCCAGTTGATTCCGGGGCATGGCGGATTGCTCGACCGCATTGACGGCTTGGTCGCGGCGGCGCCGGTCTTGGCGCTATTCCAGGCCGTGGTGGGCGCGCAGTCCATTTGGTGGTGAGACCTTAAAACGCGGGGGCAAGGTGGCACAAGCGCAGGCGCAAGCGAAGCGGCGGGTGACAATATTGGGGTCAACCGGCTCGGTGGGCAGCAATACTGTGAGCTTGATCGCTCTCGAGCCGGAACGGTATCAGGTTGAGGCTTTGACAGCTCGACGGAATGTCGCTTTGCTGGTGGAGCAGGCTCTGCTGTTGCGGCCTCGTTTGGCGGTGATCGCCGATCCCGAGCGTTATGACGACCTTAAACAGGCCTTGGCCGGAACCGGCATCGGCGTGGCGGCAGGACCGGCGGCGGTGGTGGAAGCGGCGTTGATGCCGGCGGATTGGGTGATGGCGGCAATCGTTGGGGCTGCCGGGTTGGAGCCGACTCTGGCGGCGGCGCGGCGCGGCGCCACGGTGGCCTTTGCCAACAAGGAATGTTTGGTGTGCGCCGGCCCGTTGATGATGGATCTGGTGCGCGACCATGGTGCTACCTTGTTGCCGGTGGACAGCGAGCATAGCGCCATCTTTCAGGTGTTTGACTTTGAGCGACGGGAGACCGTGGCGCGGCTGATCTTAACTGCATCCGGGGGGCCGTTCCGCACGATGGACCGAGCCGCTATGGCCGGAGTCACGCCCGAACAGGCGGTGGCTCATCCGGTTTGGGACATGGGCGCCAAAATCTCGGTGGACAGCGCCACCATGATGAACAAGGGCTTGGAACTGATCGAAGCTCACTATCTGTTTGGCATGCCTGAAGCCAAAATTGACGTGCTGGTCCATCCTCAATCGGTGATCCACAGCTTGGTTGAATATGTCGACGGCTCGGTTCTGGCCCAATTGGGGACGCCGGACATGAGGACGCCGATTGCCTATGCGCTAGGGTGGCCGTCGCGCATCCCGACGCCGGCACAGCGACTCGACCTGTCGCGGACCGGCACATTGTCGTTCGAACCCCCGGACCCGGATCGTTTCCCCGCCCTGAGGCTGTCGCGCCAAGCCTTGCAAAGCGGAGGGGGCGGCCCTACTATCTTCAACGCTGCGAATGAGATCGCGGTTGATGCCTTTCTCAACCGGCGGATCGGCTTCCTTGACATTGAGCGTGTGGTCGAGGAGACGCTGGAGGCGGTGCCCCACGATCGCCCCCGAGCCATTGACGATGTTCTGGAGATCGACGGCGCGGCTCGCCGTTATGCGGCGGCGTGGATCGTGGGGCGTCAATAAAGTTCGGATATGGTCGCGACCACGGGTCGTCGGCGCTTTGGATGGGCGGATCGATGGAAATACTCGACGGACTTTGGCATTACGCCGTTCCCTTCATCGTCGTTCTGACGGTTCTGGTGTTCGTGCATGAGCTTGGGCATTATTGGGTGGCACGCCGCTGTGGGGTGCGGGTCGAGGTGTTCTCGTTCGGAATGGGACCGGAACTGCTGGGGCGAACCGATCGGCATGGCACCCGCTGGCGGTTGAGCCTGTTGCCATTGGGCGGTTACGTCAAATTCTTCGGCGATGCCGGGGCGGCGAGCACGCCTCGCGATGATTTGCCCGAGATGACGCCCGAGGAGCGGGCCGTGTCGTTCCATCACAAGCCGTTGGCCCAACGCGCGGCCATCGTGTTCGCTGGTCCTGCGGCCAATTTCCTCTTTGCTATCGTCGTCTTGGCGGTTCTGTTTGCGACCTATGGTCAGCCCTTTACGCCAGCGGATGTCGGCACGGTTCAGGCGGGCAGTGCGGCCGAAAGTGCCGGGTTTCAGCCCGGAGATCTCATTGTCGATATCGATGGTCGGACGATCGAGCGATTCGAGGATGTGAGAAGCATTGTCAGCATGGAGCCGGACCAGAGACTGGCCATCACGGTCATGCGTGCTGGGCAGCGACTCACGCTTCAGGCCGTTCCCAAGTCTTCGACGGTGACGGATCGCTTTGGTAACAGTTATCAGGTTGGTCTCCTGGGGATTGCGCGGTCGGGATTGGATTATCGGCGTTATGATCCGCTCACCGCTACATGGCGGGCCGTTCGCGAAACCATCGATCTGAGTGCCGCGACTCTGAACGGAGTTGGCCAGATGATCCGGGGGGTGCGCGGGACCGAAGACTTGGGAGGCCCGCTGCGGATCGCCCAAATGTCAGGCCAGGTGGCGCAGAGTGGGCTTGCTTCCCTGATTTGGTTCTTGGCACTTTTGTCTATCAATCTTGGGTTAATCAACCTGTTCCCGGTGCCGCTTCTTGATGGCGGGCACCTGTTGTTTTATGGCATCGAAGCGGTGCGAGGGCGGCCCTTGGGCGAGCGTGCGCAAGAATATGGTTTTCGCATCGGGTTGGCTCTGGTATTAACGCTGATGGTTTTTGCCACTTGGAACGACTTGGTTCATCTGCGGGTGATCGAGTTTCTCCGGGGCTTGATATCCTAAGTCAGTATTGTCGGGGGGGAACGCTTTGAAGCTCAGTTTCTCGGGATGGGTGCTGATGGCGTTCGCCGTCGGCATTCTCACCATCGGTGGGCCGGTGCGTGCGGAGACCGCCGGCGCGGATGTTCGCGTGGCTCAGGTGCCGGGGGGCGGCACTATTTCGGCCATACGAGTCGATGGCACCCAGCGGATCGAGCCGAGTACTGTCCGGTCTTACCTGCAACTTCAGCCCGGAGAGGCGTTTGACCAGGATCGCTTGGATCAATCGCTGAAGGCGCTATTCGCAACCGGGTTGTTTGCCGACGTGTCGCTGCGGCGCGAGGGCGATTCTCTGGTGGTGAAGGTGGTCGAGAATCCCATCATCAACCGTATCGCCTTCGAGGGGAACAAGCGGCTTAAGGAAGACCAGCTTCAGAGCGAGTTGCAGCTACGGGCGCGGGTGGTCTACACCCGGACCAAGGTGCAAAGCGACGTACAGCGTATTCTGGATCTCTACCGGCGCAATGGCCGATTCGCTGCGACGGTTGAGCCGAAGGTCATCAAGCTCGATCAGAACCGGGTGGATTTGGTCTTTGAGATCGACGAAGGTCCGCGCACCGAGGTTGAGCGGATCAATTTTGTCGGCAATTCCAAATTCAGCCGGGCGACGCTGCTGTCGATCCTGCGGACCAAGGAGTCTCGTTGGTATCGCTTTTTGTCGAGTGACGACAACTACGATCCCGACCGGATGAACTATGACAAGGAATTGCTGCGTCAGTACTATTTGACCCAAGGCTATGCGGATTTCCGGGTGGTGTCGGCGGTGGCCGAATTGACCCCGGAACGCGATGCCTTCTACATGACCTTTACCATCGAGGAAGGCGAGCGTTACCAGTTCGGTAAACTTGGCCTGACCAGCAACCTCAAAGGGCTGGATCCCGAGACCTTGCGCGAGAAGGTGACGTTCGAAGAGGGGGACTGGTACGACGCCAATGAGGTCGAAAAGACCATCACGGCGCTGACCGATGCCCTCGGCGATCTGCAATATGCCTTCGTTGACATTCGCCCCAAGGTCGACCGGCATCGCGATAACCACACCGTGGATATTACCTTCGAGATCAACGAGGGGCCGCGAGTCTACGTCGAACGGATCAACATCAACGGCAACGTTCGGACTCTCGATCAGGTGATCCGGCGGGAAATGCTGTTGAGCGAAGGCGACCCCTTCAATACCTCCAAGCTCAAGCGTTCGGAAGAGCGGGTGCGCAAGCTGGACTTCTTTGAGAAGGTCAACGTGACCACCGCCGAAGGCAGCCAGCCGGACCAGACGGTGGTTCAGGTGGATGTGACCGAGAAGTCAACTGGTGAAATCTCCCTGGGTGCCGGTTTTTCAACCACGGATGGCGCTCTGGGTGACTTCAGCATCAGCGAACATAACCTGTTGGGTCGGGGCCAGGATCTGCGTTTCGGGGCTACGGTGTCACAGCGCACCCAGCAATATGATATCTCGTTCACCGAACCCTACTTCCTGAACCGCGACCTTTCGGCAGGCGTCGATTTGTTCCGGATCGTTCGAGATAACCAGACCTATAGTCAATACGACGAGACCGATACCGGTGTCGGCTTTCATCTGGGCTTCCCGTTAACCGAGCATCTGCGGGAACGGTTGGGCTATAGCTTCCAGCAGACCACCATCAGCAACGTGCCGTCTTCGGCCTCGGTCTACATTATTGATCAGGTCGGTACGCGCAATGTTTCGCAGGTTAGTCACGAGTTGAGCTACGACACCCGGAACAGCAAGACCGATCCGGTGAATGGGTATATTCTCAAGTTTGGCAATGATGTGGCCGGGCTTGGGGGCGATGCCGATTATGTTCGGACCCGGATCAGTGGAACCTACTATGTTCCGATTCCGACCTGGGATCAGTGGGTGTTGAGCTTCGGCGGTGAAGCTGGCTATATTGAGGGTATCAATCAGGATGTGTTCATTGCCGATCGGTTCTTTATCGGCGGTGATACGCTTCGCGGTTTCCAGACCGCCGGTATTGGTCCCCGCGATATTTCCACCGGGGACGCGCTGGGCGGCAATCAGTTCTATCGGGGAACCGTGGAGCTTCGTTTCCCGTTGGGCTTGCCGGATGAACTGGGGCTGTTCGGCCACGCCTTTACCGACGTGGGTTCTCTCAGCCATGTTCAAATCAGCTCCAATCCGAATGTGGCGGATAATGCCTCGGTTCGGGCGGCGAGTGGCCTTGGTCTTCAGTGGCGTTCGCCTATGGGGCCGATCGGGATCGATTTTGCGGTGCCGTTCCTCAAAGAGAGCTATGACAAGACCCAGCAATTCCGGTTCAACTTTGGCACTAGGTTCTAAACACATGATGCTTCAAAGCGCACGGTGGGCTCTGGCCGCCGCAACGGTTGGTTTCGCCCTGGTTTTGGCGCCGGTCAGCGGTGCGAAGGCTGATGGCAAGTCGCCTGTGGTCGCGATTGCGGATATCCAACTTGTTCTTCACGAGTCCACTGCCGGCAAGGCCGTGCAAAAGGGCTTGGAGAACCAAGGGGAAATCTTCCATCGGGAGATCGCGGCGCAAGAAGATAAGCTGCGGCAGGGGCAGCAAGAGCTGGAGCGCCAGCACGCCAGCCTGTCCGAAGATGCCTTCGCGAAAAAGCGGCGCGACTTCGAAAAGCAGGTGACGGATTATCAGCGTGACCTGCAAGCGCGTCAGAAGGCGTTGCAGCAAGGTGAGGCCGACGCTCAACGGACCATCATTGGCGCGATCAACGAGATCATCAGTGATTTGGCCCGTGACAAGGGCATTGATCTGGTGTTGCAACGGCCAGCGGTGTTCTATGCCGGTCCTGATTTGGATGTAACCCAAGAGGTGCTGTCGCGCCTTAATCGTAAGCTGCCGTCGGTGACGGTCAACATTCCGCCGATCAAGAAGTAACAATCGCTTGGTCTCGAATGGTTGCCTTCCCGGTGCAAAACCGGGGAGGCAATTCTTGGGAGTGATGGTTGGGGATTGATTGGTGGTCGGGAATCGGGCACAAGGAGTCGTGGCCGACAGCGATATCGGCTTTAGACTCAGCAGAAGGACGGCGGTCGGAAGATGGGGGCGATAACGGAAATGGATGCGATGTCCGACATCGACATCACGCGGGTCATGCAAATGATTCCGCATCGCTATCCGATGCTGATGATTGACCGGGTGATTAATGTTGTCCGGGGCGAGAGTGCGGTCGGGATCAAAAACGTTACGATCAACGAGCATTTTTTCCAGGGCCATTTTCCTCAGCGGCCCGTCATGCCGGGCGTTTTGATCATCGAGTCGATGGCTCAAACCGCTGCGGTGTTGGTGGTGGCGACTTTGGGTGCCGAGGCTGAAGGCAAGTTGGTCTACTTCATGACCGTTGATGAAGCGCGTTTTCGCAAGCCGGTGACGCCGGGCGATACGGCGTATATCCATGTCAGCAAGGTTCGTCAGCGCGGTAATGTTTGGAAGTTCCGGGGCGAGGCCAAGGTTAACGATGTCCTGTGCGCCGAAGCGACTTATGCCGCGATGATTTTGAACGACCGATGACCGTGACGGTTCATCCTAGCGCGGTCGTCGATCCGGCGGCGCGCCTTGGCGAGGGGGTCGTGGTCGGCCCCTTTTGCTGTGTCGGCAGCGAAGTGGAATTGGGAGATGGCGTCCGCCTTGTGTCCCACGTGGTGGTTGAAGGCCGGACGCGGGTTGGGGCTGGCTCGGTCGTCTATCCGTTCGCCGTGTTGGGGACGCCGCCCCAAGATCTTAAATATCGGGGCGAACCGTCGGAATTGGTGATCGGGCGCAACAATCGCATCCGAGAGCATGTCACCATGAATCCCGGAACCGAAGGCGGCGGTATGATGACCGTCGTGGGCGATTCGGGGTTGTTCATGGTCGGTGCCCATGTGGCCCATGATTGCCGGATCGGCGATCATGTTATCCTGGCCAACAACGCGACGTTGGCCGGTCATGTGGTGGTGGGCGATTATGCCATTCTCGGTGGATTGAGTGCGGTTCATCAATTTGTCCGTATTGGCTCCCACGCTATGATTGGGGGCATGTCCGGCGTCGAAAATGACGTGATCCCCTATGGTTTGGTGATGGGAGAGCGGGCCCGGCTTTCCGGGCTGAATCTGGTTGGCTTGGAACGGCGGGGGTATAGTCGGGACGATATTCAGGCCTTGCGTGCGGCCTACCGTGTGTTGTTTGGGCCAGAGGGCACGTTGGCTGGGCGGCTGGAAGAGGTAGCGGGGACGTTCCAGGATCATCCGGTGGTGGGCGATATCGTCGCTTTTTTGCGGGTCAAGACCTCACGGGCCGTCTGTCAGCCGCGAGCGGAGAATGGCGGTTAAGCTTGCGATTTTGGCTGGCGGCGGCGCGCTGCCGGCCCAGTTAGCCGAGGCGGCGCGTGGGTCCGGGCGCGACGTGTTTATGGTGGCGTTTGAAGGGCATACCGAGCCATCGGCGGTCACGGGACTCCCTCATCTTTGGTGCCGTTTCGGTGCGGCCTCACTCATTCTCGATTTTCTGCATGGCCATGGCGTGACGGAACTGGTGTTTGCCGGTCCGGTTCGTCGCCCTTCGATCGCCGAAATCATGCCGGATTGGCGCGCCACCAAAATGCTTGCGAAGATCGGTTCGCGGGCGCTGGGGGATGATGGATTCCTGCGTGGAATCGTCCGAAGCCTGGAGGATGAGGGGTTTCGGGTGGTCGGTATCCAAGACATTCTGTGCGATTTACTGGCGCCGTCAGGCGTGCTGGGGGCTCTTTCGCCAGATGCCATTGCCGAGGCCGACATTGCCCGTGGCCTTGATGTGGCCCGGACCATCGGGGCGTTGGACGTCGGACAGGCGGTGGTGGTTCAGCAGGGGCTCGTGCTGGGGGTGGAGGCCATCGAAGGGACCGATGCCCTGATTGCTCGTTGCGGAGCTTTGCGTCGGGACGGTGCTGGTGGAGTGTTGGTCAAGGTCAAAAAGCCCCAGCAAGATCGCCGGCTGGATTTGCCGACAGTGGGCGTCCAGACGGTCCTGAGTGCGGCGGCGGCGGGATTGCGCGGCATTGCCATTGAGGCCGGCGGAACCCTGATTATGGATCGTCCAGAGTTGATAGCGACAGCCGACCGCATGGATCTGTTTGTGGTCGGTATCACGCTTGCTCCGCAGCGGTCCTCATGAAGACGGAAACGACTCCGCTTCGGTTGTTTTTGATTGCGGGAGAGCCGTCGGGCGATTTGTTGGGCGCTCGGTTGATGGCGGCGATTCAGCGGCGGGCGGATCGGCCCGTGCAGTTTCTGGGCATCGGCGGAGACCGCATGATTGCCGAGGGACTGGAGCCCTTGTTTCCGATGGCGGAGTTAGCACTGTTCGGTGTGGTCGAGCTGTTGCCGCGTCTACCCCGCCTGATGTGGCGGCTCAGTCAGACGGTGGCCCGGATTCGTAAAGAGATGCCCGATGTGATCGTAACCATCGATTCGCCGGGCTTTACTTTCCGGGTTGGCCAGCGGCTGCGTCGGGACCGGCACCCGGCACGGGCAATCCCACTGATCCATTATGTTGCGCCAACGGTTTGGGCATGGCGGCCAGAGCGAGCCCGCAAAGTGGCCGCATTTCTTGATCATTTGCTGGTGCTGTTGCCGTTCGAACCGCCCTGGTTCGAACGCGAGGGTTTAGCAACCACCTATGTTGGCCACTCGATCGTCGAAAGTCAGGCTGATTGTGGTGACGGTGCCGGGTTCCGTCGGCGCCACGAGATCCATGACGATTCCCGTTTGCTGGTGGCGTTGCCTGGTAGCCGCATGAGTGAATTGGGGCGGTTGCTGCCGGATTTCGGTGGGGCGGTGGCGCTATTGGCTCTGCGTTTTCCTGATCTGGTGGTGGTGATCCCGACATTGTCCCATGTGGCGGCGACGGTTCGGGCGGCGGTCGCGCGCTGGCCGGTGCGGACGGTGGTGATTGAAGGCGATACCGAGAAATACGATGCCTTCGCGGCGGCTGAAGTGGCCATGGCAGCATCGGGAACGGTGGCGCTGGAGTTGGCGCTGGCTCGGCTGCCAGCGGTGATTGCCTACCGGATGAATCCCCTAACCGTGGCGCTTTACCGGCGGCTGGTTCGTACCAAATATGCGAATCTGGTCAATATCATGCTGGACCGTCCCTTGGTCCCGGAGCTGATCCAGGAAGAGTGCCGACCAGATCGGTTGGCGGCGGAAGTGGCCGGGTTGTTGGGCAGCCCGTCCGCCCGGCAGGTTCAGAAGGATGGACTGGCGGCGGTGAGGGAGTGGCTTGGGGCTGGCGGGATGGCGCCGAGTGATCGGGCTGCCGAAGTGGTGTGGCGGTTGGCTGTGCAGCGGGTGGCCACTCTCTAAAGCGAGCACCGATCAGGTTGGGGCGTGGGCGTGTCTCGCCCGTTGGCGGCTAGGATGGCCGCCGCTCCCAAGGGGGCTCGCCAACTTGGTCGGAAAACGCTCTAGGCGGGCGTTAGCAGGGAGGAGGGGAGCAGGATGACAACGGGACAGACCACAACTCCAGCGACCGACGTCGTCGGAGCCGGATACCGTTTGCTGCATACGATGATCCGGGTCCGCGACCTGGAGCGCTCGTTGGATTTTTATATCCGCTTGTTGGGTATGACGCTGCTGCGCCGAATCGACTATCACGGGGGGCGCTTTACTCTGGCCTTCGTCGGCTACGGCAGTGAAGCGAGTACGGCGGTCCTGGAGCTGACCCATAACTGGGACCAGGCCGAGCCCTATCTGGTTGGGACCGGCTTTGGTCATATTGCCATCGGGGTTCCCGATATTGCCGGGACGTGCCAGCAATTGGCTGCCGAAGGGGTGCCGGTGCCACGTCCGCCGGGACCAATGGCCCATGGGAGCACCGTGATCGCGTTTGTCGAAGATCCGGACGGGTATCGGGTGGAGCTGGTCGAGCGGCGGTAGCTGTCTTCGGGGATCGAGGTTGGCGGATCCTGCCGAAGGGGGGGCCGCACCCGACAGGCCATGGGCAGGACATGAATCAAGGAGTGAGACCGGCGAGCCCTAACAATGACACGTCGCCGGTCCTCGGGCCGCGACGGCGGCCCCGCGTCCTCGTGGACGCGAAGCCAAGGGCGCGGATGCGCTCGCCCGGCGTCTGAGGGCAGCCTTGATGAGTCAGCATCAAGGCTCGATGGTTATGATCGCGCCTTCTGCGCTTGGCCTCGTTGAGGGCGCGGAGCCGCCTCTGTCCCCAGAGGACGGTTTTGACGTCCAAGGGCGCTTGGCCGTCGGTCGGGCGCTGCGGTCTTGGCTTGATGCCCGCTGTCTGACTCCGACCGAATTGCTTTATGACCCTCGGGCGTTAGCGGCTCTGCGGGTCGAACCTGGAATGGTCGCCGACGGAGAGGCGTTCGTCCCGGAAGGGGGCGGCCAAGGAGCCATGTCGGCCCTTCTGGGGCATTTGCGCGACCGGGCAGTCATGGCCGAGGCCTTCCTGGATGATTTGGCCCGCACGGGGTCGCCATTGGCGGCGCTCCGGCGGGAAGGCGTGGAGCCAGGGCGGTCAGCCGATCGGGATCACCTGTTACGGGCCGCCGTTTGCCGGGAGTTGGCCGGGTGCCGGAGTTGGCTTGAAAAACTGGCGCTGTTGGTGGCCTTGGTTCGCGACGATATCGAGCATGACATCGTGAGCGGGATGGCTGGGCTGGTTGACGGCTTGGTGGCGGACCTGTTGGGGGCGGGGAGCGTTCTGACCGAGCTGCTGGGGGTGCATCCCTATCTTGGGATCAATTTGCGCCGGGCGTTGGATCTGGTGCTGGGGCTGTTGCCGCGTCCGGCGGATGGCGGTGCTTCGCCGCTGGTGTTCGATCTGAACCGACTGTTGGTGCAAAAACGCTTTCCGTTGGCTCGAACTGCGTTGATCGACCGAGTCCGTGGGCAGTTGGGATCCCCCTTGCCGTTGGGTTCGGGGCGGCGGGAAGAGGATATCCGCCTGTTTCATGAGCTGCTGGGACTGCTGGCGACTCCCGAGGGTGTGGTTGGCGAGGGCGCCATGGCCGAGGCTCTGGTGGCACGCTATGCTCGCCGGTTGGACCAGGATGGCGGCGCCAGCGCTCAATCGGCCATCCAGGGGGTGGTCGAGACCTTGCCCAACCTGTTTACACGGCTTTATTTCCTGGCGGCTTTGGCCTGCTCGCCATTGGGGCGACGATCAGTGGACGAAGTGGCGCTGTTGGTGGACGCCGCCGTTCACAACCAAACTTTGCTGGAAAGCGCGGTGTTTTGTCCGTTTGATCCGGTGGAGCTACGGGCTGCATTGGTACGGGCTGCCGCAGCCTTTGATCCGGCGGACGTGCCGGATGAGGTCAAGGATCGACTGCGGGACCGGATTTTGGGGGTGGTCGATGCCTTTGTCATGCGCGGCAGCTTTCTGGAATTGATGGACCTCCAGGAACCTTCGGTACTTCGGCGGCGTGAGGGGCTGGTGGCGGTGATCGAGGCCGGGCTCGTGACGGAGTTTGGCGGCAAGCCCCTCATTAAGCGGCACATGGATCATCTGGTCGGGCAGGCCGCCAGCGGCGGCGTTCCGGCGGTGCTGCGGGTGCCGGGGTGGCCGCGATTGGCCGGTCAAGACCCTAGCGTGCGGTTGATTTCACGGTTTGGCCGGTACCGTTGCCCCTATTGTTTTGAAGCGAAGCGGGGTGGGGCGCTCTGTTTGGTCTGTGGTTATGACGAGGTGGAGGGCGCCCGTCCCGGCGTTCATCTCTCGGCGGGAACGGTGCTTCAGGGGCGCTATGTGATTGGGCGTCTGATCGGGCAGGGCGGCTTCGGGGCTACCTATTTGGGGTGGGATGAACGGCTTCAGGTCAAGGTTGCGATCAAGGAGTATTTTCCGGTCAGTTTAGCCGGGCGAACCGATAGCGGCGCGCTCAAGCCTTACGTCGAGGCTCATGCTGGAACTTTTCGCGACGGCATCGTCAAATTTATCGAAGAAGCGCGGATTTTGACCCGGCTGCGCTATGTCAAAGAAGTCGTCGAAGTGCTCGACTTTTTTGAAACCAACGGGACGGCCTATCTGGTGATGGAGCTATTGATTGGCCGCACGCTTCAGCGCCATTTGCTGGAGGAAGGCGGGATCATCGATCATCGCCGGGCCTTGGGCCTGATGTTGCCGATTGCCAAGGCGGTTCACGAGGTGCATCGGTTGGGGCTGGTGCATCGGGATATCAGCCCGGACAATATTTTTCTACTGGATGGCGGCGGTGCCAAGCTGCTGGATTTCGGGGCGGCTCGCCATTGCGTCGGCGAAGCGATGGGAGCGTTGACTGTTATCCTTAAACGTGGCTATGCACCGCCGGAACAATATGTCGCCAATGGCCGGCAAGGCCCCTGGACCGACGTTTATGCCCTGACCGCGACCTTTTATTGCGCGATTACCGGGCGGCCTCCGCCCGATGCCATGGCTCGTCAGGAGGCCGAGACCCTGATTCTGCCCAGTCGCCTTGGCGTCCAGATTCCAGCGGCGGTTGAGGAGGTTTTGCTGGGGGGGCTGGCGTTGGACTGGCAGGATCGACCGCGAGATATGAAGACCTTGCTTCAGGGGTTCAGCCGCGCTTTGTCGTGAGCGCGCTGCCAAGGGCGCGGATGCGCCCGCCCGGCGTCTGAGGGCAGCCTTGATGAGTCACCATCAAGGCTCGATGGTATAAGGTCAGCACGCCAGACAATCATGAAGAAATTCGAGGGGAGCTGTCTGGATCCGGCGTTATGGCTGTTTCCGATGCCCTGGGTTTGTGTGATATGCTCCGATCGAAAGTCGGGCCGTAAAATCATGACGGGCAGGCGGGGTCTGTGGTGTTGTCAGGGGGTAGGCTAATGTCCGTGGAGTGGAATGACAGCTTGTTCCTCAGTCATGGGGTGATGGACGATGATCACCGTACAATGGCAGTATTGATCAATAAACTTTATTTAAGTGTCAATGAAGGCTTTGGCAACGAAGCGACTTGCCAAGTAGCTCGGAGCTTATTGGAGTTCTCGCGAGAGCATTTTAGTCACGAAAAACGTTTGATGGAGCATTATAGCTATCCCGATACCATGAGGCACTTGTGGCAGCATCGGGAATTGCTGGATGAGTTAAGCTCGTTGATCAATAGCCTCGAAGGCGCAAGCGCCGGGATCAAAGCCGGGGCCATCGAGTTTATCGACAATTGGTTCACCGCCCATCTTCGGGACAGCGACGCCAAGTTGGCCGATTTTTTGAATAGCCTTGATCCCGAGCCCGACCCCCGACCGACGGCATAATCCGGCGGTGGGATGCCTTGCGCTGGGGGGAGGGCGTGTGAGACAAAATAGTTCCCAGGGTACCCGGATGGGGTGTTTCCGAAGAGGGGCTCGTGGGTCGTGAGCCCTCTCCGAGTCGCACCGCCATCGTGATGATCAGCCCCCTTAGGCAACTTTAGACAAGAGGATATCGCCCGTGCTTGAAGCCTATCGCCTGCATGTCGCTGAGCGTGCCGCGCTCGGGATTCCGCCCGTGCCGTTGACCGCCAAGCAGACCGAGGAGCTGACCGGCCTCCTGAAGTCTCCCCCCTCGGGCGAAGAGCAGGGTCTGGTCGATCTGATCACCTACCGGGTTCCGGCAGGTGTCGACGACGCCGCCAAGGTTAAGGCGGCCTTTTTGGCCAAGGTGGCGCGGGGCGAAGAAACGTCGCCGCTGATCTCGAAGATCAAGGCCACCGAGCTGTTGGGGACCATGCTCGGCGGATTCAATATCAAGCCGCTGATTGACCTGTTGTCTTGTCCCGAATGTGCCGATGCGGCTGCCGCCGGGTTGAAGACCACCCTGCTGATGTTCGACTACTTCCACGACGTGAAAGAGCTGGCCGACCGGGGCAATGCCGCCGCCAAGGGCGTGTTGCAGTCCTGGGCCGATGCCGAGTGGTTCACGTCCCGCCCGGAAGTTCCCGCCAGCCTGACCGTCACCGTGTTCAAGGTGACCGGCGAGACCAACACCGACGACCTGTCACCCGCTCCCGATGCCTGGAGCCGTCCCGACATCCCGCTGCATGCGCTGGCCATGCTGAAAAACGCCCGTCCGGGGATTAATCCCGACGAACCGGGCGCGCGTGGGCCGGTCAAGCAGCTTGAGGCGCTGAAGGCCAAAGGGAATCTGGTCGCCTATGTCGGCGACGTGGTGGGCACCGGGTCTTCGCGTAAATCGGCCACCAATTCGGTGTTGTGGTTCACGGGCGAAGACATCCCCTATGTCCCGAACAAGCGGTTCGGTGGTGTCTGTCTCGGCAGCAAGATCGCGCCGATCTTCTACAACACCATGGAAGATGCTGGTGCTCTGCCCATCGAGGTTGATGTGTCCCGGTTGGACATGGGCGATGTGGTGGAACTGCGGCCCTACGACGGCAAAGTTCTGAAGAATGGTGACGTGGTCGCCGAGTTCACCGTTAAGTCCGAAGTGATCTTTGACGAAGTGCGGGCCGGGGGTCGGATTCCGCTGATCGTTGGTCGAGGCCTGACGGCCAAGGCGCGGGAGTCGTTGGGACTGCCGCCTTCGACCCTGTTTCGGTTACCGACGGTGCCAGCCATCAGCACCAAGGGCTTTACGTTGGCCCAAAAGATGGTGGGTCGGGCGTGCGGCTTGCCGGAAGGACAGGGGGTTCGTCCAGGGGCTTATTGCGAGCCCAAGATGACCACCGTGGGTTCCCAGGACACCACCGGCCCGATGACGCGGGACGAGTTAAAAGACTTGGCGTGCCTCGGCTTCTCGGCTGATCTGGTGATGCAGTCCTTCTGCCATACCGCAGCTTATCCAAAGCTGGTGGATGTGAAGATGCACCACGAGCTGCCGGCCTTCATCTCCACCCGTGGCGGTGTCAGTCTGCGGCCCGGTGACGGCGTGATCCATTCGTGGCTGAACCGCCTGCTGCTGCCTGACACCGTTGGGACCGGCGGCGACTCCCACACCCGCTTCCCCATCGGCATCTCGTTCCCGGCGGGCTCTGGTTTGGTGGCGTTTGCCGCCGCCACGGGCGTCATGCCGCTCGATATGCCGGAATCGGTGCTGGTGCGTTTCAAAGGCCAGATGCAGCCGGGGGTGACTCTACGGGATTTGGTCAATGCAATTCCGCTGTATGCCATCCGTCAGGGGTTGTTGACCGTCGAGAAGAAGGGCAAGAAGAACGTCTTCTCGGGTCGGATTCTGGAAATCGAAGGTCTGCCTGACCTGAAGGTAGAGCAGGCGTTTGAGCTGTCGGATGCGGCTGCCGAGCGGTCTGCTGCCGCCTGCACCGTGCGTCTCGACCAGGCGCCGATCATCGAGTATCTGCGCTCGAACATTGCACTGATGAAGTGGATGATCGCGGGCGGGTATCAGGATGCTCGGACCTTGGGTCGTCGGATCAAGGCAATGGAAGCCTGGATCGCCAATCCAGCCTTGTTGGCTCCCGATGCCGACGCTGAATATGCGGCCGTGATTGAGATCGATCTGGCCGACGTTCAGGAACCGATCGTGGCTTGCCCCAATGATCCCGACGACGTGAAGGTGCTGTCGGAGGTGGCTGGGGCCAAGATCGATGAGGTGTTTATCGGTTCCTGCATGACTAACATCGGCCACTTCCGCGCGGCTGCCAAAGTGTTGGACGGTATGTCCGACATTCCGACCCGGTTGTGGATCGCGCCGCCGACCAAGATGGACGCCCTGGTGTTGAACGAGGAAGGCTATTACGCCGTCCTCGGCAAGTCAGGAGCCCGGATGGAAATGCCCGGCTGTTCTTTGTGCATGGGGAACCAGGCGCAGATTCGCAAGGGCTCCACGGCCATGTCGACCTCGACCCGGAACTTCCCGAACCGTCTCGGGATTGACACCCAGGTCTATCTCGGCTCGGCGGAACTGGCGGCAGTGTGTGCCCTCAAGGGCCAAATTCCCACTGTGGCCGAGTATCAAGAGCAGGTGGCGGTTCTGAACAAGAAGGCCGCCGACATTTACCGCTACATGAACTTCGATCAGATCCCCGCGTTTAGCGAGGCGGCTGACGGGGTCGCAGCGTAACAAGCCTGTTGTCCCGGAAGACAAGGGGGCCTTGCCTCCTTGTCTTCGGGCGCTCCGTGGGCGCGGGCCTCTGCCAAAGTCAGGCCGGCTCCTGTTTTGACCGGCGAAGGATCTCTACCGCGATGCGCTCAAGGGGCACCACCGATTGGATGGCGCCGCGCTTGATCGCCTCTTTGGGCATGCCGAAGACCACACAGGTCGATTCGTCTTCGGCCACTGTGGCGGCCCCGGCTCGCCGCATTTCCAAAATTCCCTGTGCGCCGTCATCGCCCATTCCGGTCATGATGACGCCGATGGCGTTGCTGCCGGCGGCGCGGGCGGCTGATCGGAACAGCACATCCACCGAAGGCCGATGCCGCGACACCAGCGGCCCATCCTTGAGCTCCACGCGGTAGCGGGTGCCCATCCGTTGCAGCAGCAGATGACGATTCCCCGGCGCGATCAATGCCTGCCCGCGATGGACGAGGTCGCCGTTTTGGGCTTCTCTGACCGACAGTCGGCACAAGCTGTCAAGCCGCCGGGCGAAGGTCGCGGTGAAGGCTTCGGGCATATGCTGGACAATCACGAGGCCGGGGCTTTCTGGTGGTAGGGCTTCCAGCACCACCCGCAGGGATTCGGTGCCGCCGGTCGAGGCGCCGATGCACACCACTTTATCGGTCGCGGCGACGGTGCGCCGGGTGGGAGGTGGTAGGATGGCGTCGGCCGTGAGTTTTGGCGTTGCATCCCAAAGGGCGGGACGACGACCGACACGGGTTGCCGCCGCCGCCTTGATTGCGCTGAGGATACGGTCGCTGGACTCTAAAAGCGATTGTCGTGAGATGATTTTGGGCAGAGGCACCGCATCGACGGCTCCGGCGTCGAGAACCTCGAGCAATAAAGCCGAACCCTCTTCGATCAGGGGCGAGCAAATCACAATTGGTAACGGCTTTTGAGACATGACTTTGCGTAAAAAAGTGATGCCATCCATGCGCGGCATTTCGATATCCAGGGTAATGACGTCAGGAATTTCTTTCTCAATACGCGAAGCCGCGACATAAGGGTCAGAGGCCGTTGCCATAACATCAAGGGCTGGGTCCGACGTGATGATTTCAGACAGAGTTTGGCGTATCGTCGCAGAGTCATCGACGATCAGCACTCTGACTTTCTTCCGAAATTTCATCGGTTATACCGGCGCGTCATGGTTTCCAAAGACCCTCGGCCTTTGGTCGGTTCAGGGGGGGGAAGCCTGATGAAAGGGGCGGAAGCAATGCCCCATTGGCGCTAGGATAGGGCTTTTCGTGGGTTCTGCCCACACTCGCAAAGGGCTCATCGGCCCTTTGATACCATCGGGCCTTGATGGTGACACATCAAGGCTGCCCTCAGACGCCGGGCGGGCGCCTCCGCGCCCCCTTACCGTCCTCGCGCCCGATCCGCCGAATTGATAACCGGCGTTGCGCGCAGAGCGGCAATAATGTTTGTCAGGTGTTTGGCGTCTTTGACATCAACGTCGATCAGCAATTCAAAATAGTCCTGGTGTCTGTTGGTAATCTTGATATTGGTAATATTGCCATGATTCTTGCCAATAACAGTGCTCAGGGATCCTAGACTGCCAGGTTCGTTGGCCACAACCAAGGCGATGCGCCCGACATGATTCTCGGGATGTCCCGAACCATTATCCCAGGCGACATCGATCCAACGCTCGGGAGAATCGTGGAAGCTTTCTAGGGTTTCGCAATCGATGGTATGAATGGTCACCCCCTTGCCGGTGGTGACAATGCCAACGATCCGATCCCCAGGCAGAGGGTGGCAACACCGGGCATGATGAACCGCCATGCCGGGGATGAGGCCGCGAATTTGTAAGGGTTGGTCTTTTCCCTTGCCTTTGGGTTTTGCTCGAGCGGCGGATAGGACGGCTTTGTCTTTGTCCTCGCGGTCGACTTGCGGCTTGTGGCCGGGGAAGACGGCGTTGAAGACTTCATGGGCCGACTGGATGGCGGCGCCAACATTGGCGAACAGGTCGTCGGTGGAAGCCGCCTGGAAAATCTTCAGAACCCCTTCCAGGGACTTATCCGAAAAATCATACCCTTCCCGGTGGAAGTTTTTCTGAAGAAGGGCCCGGCCAAGCTGGATATATTGGGTGCGCTGCTGGGTTCGCAAAAAACGGCGGATACGCGCTTTGGCCTTGCCGGTGACGACGAACCGTTCCCAGGCCGGGGACGGCGTTTGGGATTTCGAGGTGACAATCTCCACCAGATCGCCATTTTGCAACTGCGTGCGCAAGGGCAGCATGCGGCCATTGATTTTCGAGCCGACGCAGGTGTCGCCGACCTGAGAATGGACGGCATAGGCGAAATCCACCGGCGTTGCTCCGCGCGGCAGGCTGATCAAGTCTCCCTTGGGGGTGAAACAGAACACCTGATCTTGAAACAGCTCGAGCTTGGTGTGCTCCAAGAACTCCTCGGGCCGCTGGGCATGTTCCAAAATGTCCAGCAATTCCCGCATCCAGCGATATTCGCGGGTTTCGGTGCGCTGCTGGTCTTGTTTGTAAGCCCAATGGGCGGCAACTCCCAATTCGGCGACTTCATGCATGTCAAGGGTGCGAATTTGCACCTCGATCCGTTGCCGATCCGGGCCGATCACCCCGGTATGCAGCGATCTGTAGCCGTTGGGCTTGGCCGTCGAAATATAGTCCTTGAATCGGTTTGGAATCACCGGGTAGCGAGCATGAATAATGCCAAGAGCTTGGTAACAGGCTTCGGTGGAGTCGACGATCACCCGGAAGGCCATGATATCGGAGAGCTGCTCGAAGGAAATGCTTTTGTGTTCGAGCTTGCGCCAAATGGAATAAACGCTTTTTTCCCGGCCGCTGACGGTGGCATTCGGCAAGCCCTGATCCCGGAGGGTCTGGCGCAACGCCTCGACCACGCGCTCAACCCGCCCTTCGCCTTCGGTTCTCAGGCGTGCCAACTGGGTTAAAATGGAATCCCGCGCCTCGGGATTGAGTTCGGCGAAAGACAGGTCTTCCAACTCGTCCTTCCACCGCTGAATACCGATCCGCTCGGCCAAGGGCGCATAAATATCCAGGGTTTCCCGAGCGATCCGGCGACGCTTGTCGGGGTTTTTGAGGTAGTGCAGAGTCCGCATATTGTGCAGCCGGTCGGCCAGTTTGACCAGCAGGACACGAATATCCTCGGACATGGCGAGCACCAGCTTGCGGAAATTCTCCGCCTGCTTGGTCTGGTCGCTCTGAAGCTCAATCCGCGAGAGCTTGGTGACGCCATCGACCAGCCGAGCGATTTCGCTGCCGAACAGCCGCTCGATGTCTTCCAGGGTGGCGTTGGTGTCTTCGACGGTATCGTGAAGCAGGCCGGTCACGATGGATGCGGCATCAAGCTTCATTTGGGTCAAAAGACCGGCGACCTCAACCGGATGGGCAAAGTAAGGGTCGCCGCTGGCTCGCAACTGCGAGCCATGGCATTTCAGGGAATACACATAAGCCCGATTGAGGATGTCCTCATCGGCTGTGGGATCGTAGGCTCGAACCCGCTCGACCAGTTCGTACTGTCGAATCATAACTGCCAGCCCCATTCGCCCATGTCACGGGAGCCGGCGCCCTCGGCCCCGATGGGGTTCAAGGGCGATGCCCCTGGTCGCCGAAAGCTGCTGTGAGACGGTCTCTCGCCCGCCGGGATTATACCGGGGGGAGGTCTCCGTCGAAATCAACCGCAGACAGGTCGTCTATGTCTCCGTCGACAGGCTCTTCGGGCTCTTCCTCGCCTTCGTCCATCAAGGCGTCTAGGTCGCCGCCGTCGTCAACTTCGCTGCCGGTTCGGCTCCAGACTTGTTCCCCGGCAATAAGTTCGACAATTTCTTCCTCGGGCTCGTCAGCCTCGGAATGCTTTTGGTGGCCCCGGATCAAATCATTCCGTAGCGTCTCCAGCGAAACGGTCAGCTCCGCAATCTCGCGCAATGCCACCACGGGGTTCTTGTCGTTGTCCCGGTCGATGGACAGGGGCGCCCCGGCGGCGACGCTCCGCGCTCTTTGGGCCGCCATCATCACCAATTCGAATCGGTTGGGAACCTGGAGGACGCAATCTTCAACGGTAACGCGAGCCATGCCGAACAAACTCCGTAAGATGAGCCCGTAACTATAGGCCGCTGTTCCAGGGGGCGCAAGACGCTGTCGCGGCAGGAATCCGGTGACTGTGTTCTTTGGGTTGGCCGGGTGGCTTCAGCCTTCCGCCATCACTTGGTTCCGACCGGCGGCTTTGGCTCGATAAAGCGCCCGGTCGGCTCGGTTCAAGCCGGCTTCGATGCTGGAATCCCCAGGGGCGGCTTGACTGATGCCAATGCTGACGGTGAAACGAGCGTAGCCGTCATTGGCGGCGATGGCGAGTTCGGCGACTCGAAGACGCAGGCGTTCGGCAATCAGTTTGGCACTCTCCAGGCCGGTCTGGGGCAGCAGAACGGCAAACTCCTCGCCGCCCATGCGCCCTAGCACATCCTCTTCCCGCAAATCCCCAAGGGCCGCCCTGACAAAGGCTTTAATGGCGTCATCGCCGACAGCATGACCAAAAGTATCATTCACACGTTTGAAAAGATCAATGTCCATGACCATTAAAGACAATTGCGTATTATAGCGTTGGAATTTTTTAAATTCTCGAGCCGCCGCATCCATGAAATACCGACGATTATAGGCCCCGGTTAAGCTATCTGTGGTCGAAAGGATGAATAATTCATACTCTTTACGTTTTAATAAGGTAATATCGCTAAAAACAATGTTAATAACTGGCAGTCCTTCCCAGAACAATCGGCTCATTGATATCTGAATTACGCGTTTTTGATTGTCAGGGTCGGTCAAGCGAACTTCCAGAGAGCGGACGGTCAACGCATGATCAAAGCACTGATTGAATTTATCGTGCACGATTTCGGCATCATCACCATTAATAAAATCAAATAGGTGGCGTCCGATCAATTCATGAGGCGAAATGCCGATGATGCTGCCAGCCTCGGAATTGGCGAAGATGATCGCATGACGTTGATGAATAACCAGCCCAACGGGAATCAGATCCAGAAACGCCCCCAATGTGATGCGGGTCATCAGCAATTGATCCTGGGTTCTCTGGGCCTCGGGGTCGGTCGCGAAGAGGTCTTCGATCCCGGTGGCATTCGGCTGTAAATCGACCATGTCAGCCTCCGGTACGTGTTGTTTTGAAGTTTTCAAGCCGCAGCGGTGGCTGTTTCAGGATCGAGACGACGACCCTAATCATCCCACACCAAAGCTTAAGCCTCAGTGTTCTGCCTCTCTCTCAGTCACGCCGCCATCGCACGACAGACCCGCGCGTAACGGCGTATGCAATTGCGGGGAAGGGGAGGTGGACAACCCGGCCTTGAATAAGGCCAGGACACTTTGGGGGCGACCGATTCTGGCGCTGATTAAGGAGGGTTCTGATTATTGATTTATTGACCATACCGAGTGTGGATTGTGAATGGCCGGCGTAACCATTCTTGGGTTGGTCTCGGCGAGCAAATGAGGAATATTAAAATCGAATTTACCAAAAGCTTATGGCGCCGGATGAAGAATTTATTGCATTGCAAAATCCTTCTGTTGCGTTGCGATTGTTGCTCCTTGTTAAAAGACCTATCGGTATGGATAGTGTTTTGTATAAAAATATATCGCTAGTATGGAATATATGCTTTGTTGCCTTGGTGCGGTGTCGGGATAATTGGCTTGGGTTTGCTCTTAACGAATGGATGATCGGAACAATGGATAGCATCAACCATCACCACCATAGTTTATTATCAAGCCATGTTTTGCTATTAGATATGGCGAATGCCGCATTTAAAATGAGAGAAACGTGTGTAATTATCGATCAAAATAATCTTGAGTTGGATTACCATCAAGATCATCCGGAAAAAAACAAAGAAAGCGGTGGTGGCCGGCGTGAGGAGTTGCGGCCTTGGTCTCAGGAAGAGCGGGACATTCTGCGGGCGCTCCATACGCAACGGCTATCGAATGCCGACATTGCCCAGCAGTTGGGCCGGACCAGCGAGGCCGTAAGCAATATGAGCCGCCGGCTGGGACTGCGGCGGCGGGAGACCGCCCGCCCTTGGACCAGTGGGCAGTTGCGGATCTTGCAGCAAATGCTGGACGATGGCTGTAGCCTGAAAGAAATCGCCGACACCACCGGCCATCCGCGGTCATCCGTGGCCGATAAGTTGCGCCGCTTGAACGTCCAAAGCTCGCGCTTCCGTCGGCCCTGGACCGATGAGGAACGGGATCAGGTGGTGGCGTTGCATGCAGCGGGGGCGTCGCTGGCCGTGATCGCCGAAGCCGTTCCGAGCCGAAGCCTTGATGCCGTACAGCAGAAGTTGCAGGAATTGGTTGGTCCGGCACCGTTCCGATCTGCACAGCGTAGCCTGATGGTGCCAGGGGTCGGGGGGCAGGGTGAGCCCACACCAGCAGAGCCGGAGACGGTCGCGCCGATGCCAACTCTCCGGGTGGCTTCGGTTCTGGCCTTGGTTCCGAGTCCGGCTGCGGCCTTAGTTGCGTCGCCGTCGCCATTGCCGTCACCCCCCCGGACCAGTGTTCGCCTGATTCGCGAGCGGCGGGAGGTTAAGCCCGCCTTCGTCATGGCTTCGGTGGATGAAATGGTCCGCTGGCTGCGCTCGCGCGACTTCATGGTGCTCTATCGGACGCCGGGTTGGCAGGTGGACCGCCATATTCTGGAGGATGAGGGCTCGTTGCTGGACTTCGTCAATGTTCGGCGGCGGCGCCTCAATCTCGCCCCGTTCGTCACATCGGGAAGCGCAGGCCGATGCCAGGCTGATGATGCCATGGTCGCTGTTGGTTGATCGCATAGGCGCTTGGATAAGGCTTTCGTGGGCCTCTGCCCACACCCGCGAAGGGCCGGTCGGTCCTTTGAGCCCAACGACTTTTCCCCCGTAAAACGTCCCGCCCATGGGGCTTAATCTCGGCCCCTGGGTGCCACGCTGTGGCTGGTGGTTGCCTTGTCCCCGCCCTTTTTGCTATGCAGAGGGGAGAGGCGGGATGGGCGGTCGCCTTTGAAATGCCACGAAAACGCCCTGACCGCGTCACCATTGATGGCCCACATGGACCGCGACGGCGGGACCGGAGATCGGGGCCCGATCGGGAGAGGCTCTCCAATGGGTGGGCGTGGGTGCGTAGGGGATTAATTCTACCATGGCGATGATCGAGATCGAACGACTGGTTAAACGCTTCGGCGCCTTCACTGCGGTTGATGGTGTCGGCTTTTCCGTCGAACGCGGCACCGTCCTCGGCTTTCTTGGCCCTAACGGGGCCGGCAAATCGACGACGATGAAAATGATCACGGGCTTTTTGCCGTCCAGCTCGGGACGAATCCGGATTTCGGGGTTTGACGTTGCGGCTCGACCGCTGGAAGCCAAGCGGCGGATTGGTTATTTGCCCGAAGGCGCCCCGGCTTATGCCGACATGACGCCGCGCGCTTTCCTGGACTTTATCGCCGATGTTCGGGGATTGACCGGGGCCGACCGCCGCCGCAAGCTGGATGAGGCGATTGCCCGGATCGATTTGGGGCCGGTGTTGGAACAGCCGATCGATACTCTGTCCAAAGGGTTCAAGCGCCGGGTTGGTTTGGCCCAGGCGATCCTTCATGATCCCGAAGTGCTGATTTTGGACGAGCCCACCGATGGTCTCGATCCCAATCAAAAGCACGCGGTGCGAACCCTGATCAAAGGGATGGCCGCCACCAAGGCCATCATCATCTCGACTCATATTCTGGAAGAGGTCGAAGCGGTCTGCACCCGGTCTTTGATCATCGCGCGCGGCAAGGTGCTGGCCGAAGGCGAACCGCTGCCGGAGGACGCCGGCTGGCGCTTCGGTACGCTGGAGGCCGCGCCGGGCCGACTCGATGCCGTCTTCCGGCAGATCACCACCGGCCAGAGCAGCAGCGATCAGAGCGCGGAGTTGGCAGCATGATGAACGGAACCCTGGCTATTTTCCGGCGCGAACTGGCCGGCTATTTCGCTACGCCGGTCGCCTTTGTCTTCATTATCATCTTTCTGCTGCTCAATGGTATTTTCACCTTTTACGTGGGCGGCCTTTTTGAACGCGGTCAGGCGGATTTGAGGCCGTTTTTCATGTTTCATCCGTGGCTGTACCTGCTGTTGATGCCAGCCATCGGCATGCGGCTGTGGGCCGAGGAACGCCGGAGCGGCTCGATCGAACTGCTGTTGACCCTGCCGGTGGGCTTGTTCGACGTGGTGGTTGGTAAATTTCTGGCCGCTTGGTGTTTTACCGCCATCGCACTGGCTTTGACCTTTCCGGTTTGGTTGACGGTCAGCTTTCTCGGTCATCCCGATCAAGGCGTGATCCTGGCAGGCTATTTGGGCAGCTTGCTGATGGCCGGCGGTTATCTGGCCATCTGCGCCTGCCTGTCGGCGGCAACCCGCAACCAAGTGGTGGCTTTTGTGGTCGGGGTGGTGGTGTGCCTGCTGTTCACGGTTTCAGGCACGCCGATCGTGTTGGATCTGGTGAGCGCCTGGGCGCCGCATACGCTGGTCCAGGCCATAGCCTCTTTCAGTTTTCTGACTCGCTTTGAATCGATCGTCCAAGGGGTGATCGATCTGCGGGACTTGATTTATTTCGCGTCTCTCATCGCGTTCTGGCTGTTTGCCAACGCGGTGGTGGTCGAGCTGCGCAAAGCCGGTTGAGGGGGCCCGATCATGACCCGGAGAGTTCTGTCGATGGCGGCGCTTGGCGTCGCTGCTGTCTTGTTCCTGGCGGTCAACGTTCTCAGTCAAGCCTCCTTGCGCCAAGCGCGGGTGGACTTGACGGCGGACCAGCTCTTTACGCTGTCCCAGGGCACCCGCAATATCCTGGCGTCCCTGAAGGAGCCAATCACCCTTAAGCTGTTTTTCTCGGAAAAGCTGGCCGGTGCCAATCCGCAGCTTCGGACCTATGGTCAGCGGGTGCGGGAGCTGTTGGAGGAATACGCCCATCGCGCCCACGGGATGATCCGGTTGGAGGTCATCGACCCCGAACCCTATTCCGATGCCGAGGATCGGGCCGTGGAGGCCGGCATTCAGGGGGTGCCGCTCGATCAGGACGGCGGCAAGCCGGTTTATTTCGGTCTGGTTGGCACCAACACCACCGATAACCAGGAAACCATCGCCTTTTTCGCCCAGGAGCGCGAGTCGTTTCTGGAATATGACATCACCAAGCTAGTCTACGCGCTCACCGATCCCAAAAAGACGGTGGTCGGCGTTTTGACCGATATGGACCTAACCTATGGTCCGGGCGGCATGATGGCGGCGATGCGAGGGCAGGCTCACCCCTATGCCTTCATGGAGTCCTTGCGCCAAACCTACGATGTGCGTGTGCTGAAGAAAGACCTGACGACCATCGACAAGGATGTGTCGGTGCTGTTGGTTTTGCGACCGCAAAAACTAAGCCCCCAGGCGCTTTATGCGCTTGACCAATATGTTTTGGCGGGGGGCCGGGCGATGGTGTTTGTTGATCCTTACGTGGAAAGCGCCGTGGATCAGCCTGGTCCTGATGGGATGCCGACTCCGGGCGTGCCCCATACCGCGCTGCTGCCGTCGTTGCTCCAAGCCTGGGGCCTTGACATGGACCCCGATCACTTCGTCGCTGATCCTAAGCTGGCCATTCAAGTGGCTTTTGGCGATGGGGGACGGCGGCGGGGCGTGCCCTATCCGGCTTGGCTGATGGTAACGCCCGAGACCATCGATAAAAACGACGTGGTGACGGCGGACCTGTCCAGCTTGACCTTCGCTTCGGCGGGGGCGCTGATCAAGCGACAAGGCGCCGATAGTGTCTTCACGCCGCTGGTGACCAGCTCGCCACGGGCCAAGCTGTTGGACGTGAAGGAGCTTCAGGGCGAACCCGACCCCGAGGCCATGCTGGCCAAGGTGACGTCCGGCGGGCAAACCTATGTGTTGGCGGCCCGGATCAGCGGGACCGTTAAGACCGCGTTCCCCGACGGTCCCCCGGCGGCGGCTCTTCCCACGCCCGTTGCTTCCGGTGATGAGCAGAAGGCCGAGCACAAAGCCGACCCGGCTCCATCGGGGGCCAAGCCGCTGACCACCAGCGTCCAACCGGCCCACCTGATCGTGGTGGCCGATACCGATATGCTGGAAGATCGGTTCTGGGTTCAGCAGCAAAATCTATTGGGTCAATCCCTGTCCGTGCCCTTTGCCGGCAACGCCGACTTGATCGCTAACGGCATCGATAATCTCGCGGGGTCCAATGATCTGATTGGCCTGCGGGGTCGGGCCGGGGCGTCCCGACCGTTCCAGGTGGTCGAGGATTTGCACCGGGCGGCGGGAGAACAGGTTTTGGCTCGAGAGCAGGCTCTCCGCAAGAAGCTGGAGCAGGCCGAGCGCCAGATCAATGATCTGGAAGGCAAGGCTGGCAAAGGCACTGCTGGCGGCGCCTTGCTGTCCAAGGACGAACAGAGCACCGTCGAACGGTTCCGAGCCGAAGTGTTGAGCACTCGCAAAGAATTGCGGCAGGTTCAGCATGCGTTGAACCAGGATATCGAGCGGTTGTCGGCCACGGTCAAAATTCTCAATATCGGTGCGATGCCGGTTCTGGTGGCGGGATTTGCCTTGGGTCTGGCCGCTTGGCGGGCCCGCCGTCGCAGTCGAACCGTTCGCGAGTAATCAGGGGCGAGTCATGAGACCCTTTACCTTTGTTCTTCTCGCTACCGTTACCGCTGCGGTTGCGGTGGAAGCCGTCCACATGGTGCGCGATCAGGCCGCCGACACCGCGCCCGAGGTTACGGGTGGGGCGCCGTTGGTGCCGGGTTTGAACGAGCACATCAATCAGGTGGTGGCCCTGACGGTGGCCGGTGGTCGCGGCTCTGTGACCATCGCGCGTTCGGGACCGGACAGCGACCGCTGGACGGTGGCCGAGAAAGCCAACTATCCCGCCGCGCTTGATCAGGTGCGCCGGGTCATCCTGGGGGTGGACGCCGCCAAGACCCTGGAGCCGCGCACCTCTCGACCCGACCAGTACAGCAAGCTTCAGGTGGACGAGGCCGGCGCCGTCCATGTGACGCTGCGCACGGCTGACGGCCAAGCCGTGCCGACGCTGTTGGTGGGTAAGGCGGTGGTGGCGGCGAGTCCCGAGCATCCGGTTCATCAGTTCTACGCCCGTCGGGATGGAGAAGCGCAGTCCTGGTTGGCGGTGGGGCAACTCCCGTCGTTAGCCATTGACCCGATGCAATGGGTGGAACGGAGCCTGCCGACTGTGGCGACGGCTCGGGTGATGGCCGTAACGGTCAGTCGCTCGGGTGTGGTCCCGCTCACCATCAGCCGATCCGATGCTGCCCAGCAGACGTTTACCGTGGCAGATCTGCCGGCAGGCGCCACCGCCAAGCCCCTGAAGGTCAATGAGCTGGCAGCGGCGGCGGAGTTCCTGGCGTTCGAGGATGTGGAGGCTGTGGATCCGGCGGTTCAGCCCGAAGCCGACAGTACTGTGACCACGATACGCAGCTTCGACGGTCTGGTGCTGACCATTCGCCTGGATCATCGCGATGGCAAGTCTTGGGCCCGCTTCTCTGCTGCGCTGGATCCGGCCCGTGTGACCAAGGATGCCACCTCTCCAGGCGGGATTGATCCAGCCCAAGAGGTGAAAGACATTCAAGACCGGACTGCCGGTTGGCGCTATCGACTCTCGGACTCTGCCGCCAAAGATTTGGCACCCAGCCTTGATGATGTGATCGACAAACCAGCAAAGGCCGAAACACCGGCTTCGGCTCCTGCGTCCGCGCCTGAACCGACTGCGGCTCCAGCTTCGGCTCCTGCGTCCGCGCCTGAACCGACTGCGGCTCCAGCTTCGGCTCCTGCGGCAACGCCTGAACCGACTGTGGCTCCAGCTCCGGCTCCTGCGGCAACGCCTGAACCGACTGTGGCTCCAGCTCCAGCTTCGGCTCCTGCGTCCGCGCCTGAACCGACTGCGGCTCCAGCTTCGGCTCCTGCGTCCGCGCCTGAGTCCACTGTGGCTCCAGCTTCGGCTCCTGCGTCCGCGCCTGAGTCCACTGTGGCTCCAGCTTCGGCTCCTGCGTCCGCGCCTGAACCGACTGCGGCTCCAGCTCCGGCTCCTGCGGCAACGCCTGAACCGACTGTGGCTCCAGCTCCAGCTTCGGCTCCTGCGTCCGCGCCTGAGTCCACTGTGGCTCCAGCTTCGGTTCCTGCGGCAACGCCCGAGCCGACTGCGGCTCCTGCGGCTGCGTCACCGACTTCGGTTGCGCCCTGAGGGGGATCAAACAAGGATGGGAGGCTGATCGATGAGCACGGAGAAGAAGCAGGCGGCGGCGTTGTCGTCGGTCTTTGCCAGCGTGGTGTTGACTGCGACCAAGCTGGTCGTCGGTTTAATGACCGGAAGCCTTGCGATTCTGTCCGAAGCTGCTCATTCGGGCTTGGACCTGTTGGCGGCGCTGCTCACTTGGCTTGCGGTGCGGATCAGCGACAAGCCCGCCGATGACGATCATCATTACGGTCATGGCAAGATCGAAAGTGTCTCGGCCCTAGTGGAAACGGGGCTATTGTTCCTGACCAGCGCCTGGATTCTGTACGAAGCTGGGCACCGTCTGGTCTTTGGCGCGCCGCCGGTTCAGGCCACTTGGTACGCGGTGGCGGTGATTGTGCTGTCGATTGTGGTGGATATCACCCGCGCCCGGATTTTAACGCGGGTGGCCGAGGAAACGCGCAGTCAGGCGTTAGAGGCCGATGCGTTGCATTTCAGTTCGGACATTCTCAGTTCAACGGCGGTGCTGATTGGCTTGGGGCTGGTGGCGCTGGGCCAGACCTGGGCCGATGCGGCAGCCGCGCTGGTGGTGTCGGGCTTTGTCTGTCTGGCTGGCTATCGACTCGGCAAGCGGACTTTGGATGTTCTGGTGGACACCGCGCCGCTGGGCTTGGTCGAGCATATCCGAGGTTTGGCGCGGGACTGTCCAGGTGTGGCCCGAGTCGAGCGGGTTCGGGTTCGGCCTGCCGGGGCGTTGGTGTTTGTTGAATTGACGATCCGGGTCGGTCGAGGCTTGGCGTTGGGGCAGGTTCACGAGATTTGCGATGCTTTGGCTCGGCATATTCAAAAGGCAATTCCTGAAGCCGAGCCCTTTGTCCATGCCGAACCGATCACCCTCGATACCGAGTCGATCATTGAGACGGTTCAAATTGTGGCTCGGAATCAATCTCTCTCCGTGCATGATATTGCTGTTCACACCCTTGGAGAGGCGCGTCAGGTTAGTCTTGATCTGGAAGTCGATGAAGATATGCCGATCGGGGCCGCTCACCTGATCGCAACCGAGCTAGAACGGACGATTCGCCACGAATTGGGGGGGGCTGTCGGCGTCGATACCCATTTGGATCCGCGCCGCACACGGGTTCAGTCAGGGGCGCCGCTGGATGCCAATCAGGTTGCCCGCGTGACCACCCGCGTTTTGGCAGCGGCCCAGGAGGTCAAGCCGCCCGTGGAGATTCACAATGTCAAAGTTCAGGGCGAGGCTGGCGGTCTCTATATCTCGTGCCATTGTGTGTTTGATGATGCCATGCCGATTCGTCGGGTTCACGATCGGACGGTGCGCTTGGAAGCCTTAATTTGGGATCGTGTCGAGGGCGTTGAGCGGGTGGTGGTTCATGCCGAACCGCTTCATCACACCGACGACACCAGCGATTATGTGGCGGGGGTCAAGGGGGGCAGCGCTCTATAGGCGCGAAGAGAGCGCCGTTCTCTTCGTCTTTGCGAGTCGCCGAAAGGGGTGGCAAAGGGGGGCATCGAGGGTAAAACCCACAGACTTCTGAAGAGATGGGGGGTGACAAATCCCGGAACGCCCCCATCTCTTCGCCCATGGCTAGACTCACGTTAAGCGGTTCAAAGGGGTTCCCGCGCAAAGCGGCCCCTGATGCCGATATCGACGACTTCATCGTGGATGCGTATACCGAGGCGCTGCTGACTGTGCGGCGTGCCGGGGCGTTGACCGGCGACGCCGCACGAGTTCTCGCCCAGGGCGTTGCGGCGACGCGGGTCTCGCGGGCAACTGGGCGAGCCGTCACGCCGGAGATGGTGGCGCGGCTGACCCGCTCCTGGTGATGCCGACGAACCCTGACGCTGACACATCGCCGGCCCTCGGGCCGCGACGGCGGCCCTGCGTCCTCGTGGACGCGAAGCCAAGAACGCGAATGCGCCCTTGGCTTCGCGCCATGGGGCGCGCGGCGGCGGTCGCGGCCGATACCAACGGCACGGATCATTGTCTAGGGCCGTTGGTATCACGCCGCCTTCTTCCTCAGCCTTTCCAATAGGTTGGACATGAGCCGCAAGTGGCCGGAGTCCATGGGGAATTGCAGGCGGGTGCCGCGATCGGAAACACCGGCGATCCGTGTTGGGATTTTCTTTGAAACGCCCGGCAATTCGAGTTCGACCAAAGAGCCCATCGGTAAGTTGATGTTAATGCCAAGCCAAGCCCCACCGATGGAAAGCTGTTTCAACGGAGCTTGTTGGACACGATTGCCGGCTGTGACCTGAACCGGGAGATCCAAGGTCAGGCGCCGGAATTCGTGACGGGTTCCGGCCCCGCGAATCGCCGAGAGAAAATCCCGGACCTCGACGCTCAGTTTCTCTGCCTGCCCAGCCATGGAGCGGGAGACATCGCCGACTTGCAGCGAGGCATTCTTGGTCTGATCCGCAGAGCTGTGAACTTTTATAATACTGATAGAAATTTCTTCAGCACTCGACGAAACAAATTGAACATTGCGAGCAATTTCATCTGTTGCGCTTTGTTGTTCGGTCACTGCGGCGGCAATATCATTGGTCGATTGGTGGATATTCTTGATGGTCTGACTGACGACGCGTACCGCTTCGACCATATTCCCAATAGAGCCTTGGATCGCCCCGATTTGCTCGGAGATATCGACGGTGGCTCGCTGGGTCTGGTTGGCAAGCGTCTTGACCTCGCTGGCCACCACCGCAAAACCCTTGCCGGCATCGCCGGCGCGGGCGGCTTCGATGGTGGCGTTGAGGGCCAGCAGGTTGGTTTGAGAGGCGATATCCGAGATGATCTGGATGATGTTGCCGATGCGTTCCGACGCTTCGTGCAGAGCCGCCACTTTAGCAGCCACTTCTGCCGATTGATTGGCCCCATGCTTGGCGGTATCGGAAGCAGTATGGATTAACCGGCCAATTTCTGCAATCACTGCGGTCAATTGTTCCGAAGCCGAGGCCACCGATTGAGAATTTTCGCTGGTCCGGGCGATGGCTTGGGTGACGATCGCGACCTGAGCGTTGGTGTCGGCGGCAGCACCCGTCATGGCCTGGGCCGTGGTGGCCATGGTTGCAGACGAATGGGACAGGTTGTCGAACACGCCCGAAACGCTGGAGCCGAACATGTCGATCAGCTCTTCGGCCTCCTCTTGGCGGCGCTGTTTGGCCTCGTTTTCCTCGTCCTGGAGCCCCCTGAGGCGTTCATTCTCAAGGGCGTGTCCTCGGAAAATCTGCACTGCGGCGGCCATTTCGCCAATTTCGTCATGCCGACCCACTCCGGGAATCTCGACACTCAGATCGTCGTGCTCGGCCATGCGCCGCATAGCCGCAGCCATCGCAGCAAGGCGGGGCAGGCTGAATATAACCAATTGAATAGCAATAAGAATTGATGCAATAAGAGTGGCAATCGTCAGAATAACAGTCCAAAGACTCCCTTCTTTTGTAATAATTTCTACCGTTGTCATTCTTTTTGAGATCAAGGCAGAGCCAGAATCGTTGGCCTCCGATGCCGTATCAACCAAGGCTTGAAGAGTATCGTTAATTTTATCCGACATGGGATCGAATTTTTCCATTAATTCATTGCCAGCATCAATTCCTTTGCCAATATAAGTCTTCGCCATCTCGATTCCGAGATTATCGTAGTCAGGAAATAGTGTCGTGCAAAGTTCAATATCACTCTTAAGTTTAGAAATTTTGTCTTTGAGAGATAATGTCGCTTCAGGAGCCGCTAAAATAGCTTTAATAGCCACAATACGCTCTTGAAAGTCTTTAGCGTATTTCTCGGCATCGTCAAAACTATCTTGATGATGAGTAGCAGAGGCGTCGCTGAGGAATTGCTGGACTTGAATAACGTCAAATTGTGCAATGCGAGCTTGCCGCTCTAACGGTAAAAGAATTTGCTGTGATGCTTTATTTAATGAATTACCATCCTCAATACTTAAAATATTGTTATGTCTGACCATATAGGTAATAATGGCCATGGCAATTGAGAGCGCGATTATCAGGGCAAAGCCAAGCTGTGCTTGTCTGCGAATGGTCATAGAGGGCCTCTGAACCGTGCGGCGCTATTCGTAACTTCTGAAACGAAATATAGGGCGCCAAGGGCAAAAACATCACCGCGATGCAACATGATATAACGCTGCTTGGGACGCCAAACAATAGTTTAAAACTAAGTATGCTTGGCGCTAACCCTATTAAGGGCAGTGGTCTCAGAGTAGGATAATTTTCAGCTCATTTTATCGCGTAAAGTCACAAATTCCTCAGCAGCCGAGGGATGAAGGCCGATGGTGCGATCAAAATCCTTTTTGGTTGCGCCACAATTCAACGCAACAGCCAGCCCTTGGACGATTTCAGGGCCATCGGCGCCAAGCATATGTGCGCCCAAGACTCGGTCGCTGGCTCGGTCAACCACAAGTTTGATCATGACTCGTTCTTCCCGACCGGAAAGCGTGTTTTTCATCGGGCGGAAAGCGGTTCGGTAGATATCAATTTCCAACCCTTGGGCGTGGGCCTGACCTTCGGTCATGCCAACGGTTCCGATGGCTGGGTTGGAAAACACCGCCGTCGGAATGTTGGCGTAGGAAACTTGTGTCGGATTGGCGTTAAACCGGGTTTCGACAAAGGCGCGGCCTTCAGCGATGGCAACCGGCGTGAGATTGACCCGATCCGTGACATCTCCAACGGCGAAAATATCGGGAGCCGAGGTCTGCGACCATTCGTCTACGATGATGGCTCCGGCATCATTAACGGCGACTCCGGCAGCGTCTAGTCCCAAACCCTGGGTATTCGGGCGCCGGCCCGTGGCGCACAGCACATGATCGGCCTCGAAGCGGCGGCCTTCCTGGGTGGCCAGGACGAATCCGCCGCCTATCCGCTCCAGACTCGTGGGATGTATCCCGGAGTGAATGGCGATGCCGCGCCGGGTCATTTCGACTTCCAAAGCCTGGCGGATATCGTCGTCGAACCCGTTGAGAATGTGCTGGGAGCGAATCAAAACAGTGACGTCGGCGCCCATCCCCCGGCAAATGCTGGCAAACTCTACGCCGATATATCCTCCGCCGATCACCAGCAATCGTTGCGGCAGTTCGGGACTCTCGAGCAGATCGTCGGAGGTCATTGCGGCATCCAGGCCGGGAACCGGCAACCGGGTGGGATGGCCTCCGGTCGCGATCAGGATCGCTTTGGCCCGGTAACGCTGTCCACCGGCCTCGACGGTATGGCCGTCCAGCAGGCGGGCCTGATGGGGAATCACCGTGACTCCGGCTTTGTTCAACATTCCAAGGTAAAGCTGGTTGAGCCGGTCCAGTTCCCGGTTCTTACGCGCGAGTAGGGTTGGCCAGTCAAAGCGCGGCGTTTCGCCCAGGGTCCAGCCGTAGCCCGCAGCATCTTCGAAGGCATCGTGGAACTGCGCGCCGTACATCAACAGCTTTTTCGGCACACATCCCCGCAACACGCAGGTTCCACCGACTCGGGTGCCCTCGAAAATGGCCACTCGCGCACCATAACTGGCGGCTCGCCGGCTGGCTGCCACGCCGCCCGATCCGGCCCCAATGGTGATCAGATCAAAGTCATCGGCTGCGGACATCGGGCGCTTCCTTCACATCACGGTTTCCAAAGGCCCCCGGTCTTTGGTGAGGCCAGGGCGAAACTTTGGTTAGAGGCCGGAAGATGACTCCACCAAAGGACCGGCCTGGCTAAACAACCCTGCGACTTGTTCTTGATCAAACCCATAGTGCGTGCTGCAAAACTCGCAGACCACTTCGACAATCCCATTTTGTTGAGACGCATCAACTTCGGCCCGGCCAAGAGAGCGCAGCACAGTAGCGACCCGATCGCGGGAGCAGCGGCAGCCAGCGTGAATGGCTTCGGGGCTGAACACCCGAACTCCATCCTGGTGAAACAGGCGATACAACAGATCGTGGTCGTTGAGAGTTGGATCCAGGAGTTCTGTCGGAGTCAGGGTGGCCATCAGGATCATGGCTCGCCGCCAAGCCTCCTGTCCGTCGTCTTCGGGCTGATTTTCGTTATGATGGTCTCCGCCATAGGAATCCGTGCCGTTGCCGCCACTGCCCGGCATGCGTTGCAACAGGAGAGCGGCTCCCCGCCAAGCCTCGGGACTTCGGGCGACCGCCAGTCGCAAGCCGGTCGGGAGCTGTTCCGATTGCCGGAAATAGTGGGTGACGCACTCGGCCAGAGTGTCCCCGGCCAAGGCAACGATTCCCTGATAGCGTTCGGTGTCCGGCCCCTGATCGACGGTGAAGGCTAACCAACCCTCGCCCAACAGGGCTGCTAGCGGGGCTTCATCCCGGTTTGCTTCGACAGAGTTCGCAAGAGCGGCTTCGTCGAACCGGGCATAGCCTCGGATTTGGCGCTCATGGGTCTCTTCGTCAAAGTCCGACAGGACATCGGCGACCACCAGAGTCACGGGGCCTGCGCCCTTTAACTGAAGTGTGAAAATGCCGTCACACTTCAGGGTGGCCGCCAGAGCCGCCGCAAGCACCATGGTTTCGCCCAACACCCGAGCCACCGGCGCTGGGTAAGCATGACGTTCCAGGCACTGATCCAACACCGGCCCCAGTCGCACCAACCGCCCACGATGGGGAGCCGTTTCAATTTGAAACGCTTGAACCCGGTCTTCGGGGGGCGGCGAGGAAAGGCCGGTCATTGAGGATCCTGAGTGTCCAGGCACCAAGTGAGGATGGCCTTTTGGATGTGCAGCCGGTTCTCGGCTTCGTCCCAAACCACCGAATTTGGGCCATCGATAACCGGGTCGGTGACTTCCTCACCGCGATGGGCGGGTAGGCAGTGCATGAACAGGGCATCGGTGCGCGCCAACGACATCAGGGCCTCGTCGACCCGATAGGGCGACAGCAGATTGATCCGCTCGGTTCGGTCCCTGTGGTTCATCGAAACCCAGGTGTCGGTTACCACGCAGTCAGCGCCGCTGACGGCGGCGCGCGGATCGGTGGTGACCGAGACCCGAGCCCCGTGAGCGTTGGCCCAATCCACCAAGGCCGGCGGTGGTTGCAGCGACACCGGGCAAGCTAGGCGCATTTCAAAACCAAAGCGGGCAGCCGCGTGGATCCAACTGTTGGCAACATTGTTGCCATCGCCACTCCAGGCGACAATCCGGCCCGCAATGGGGCCCCGATGCTCTTCAAAGGTCATGACGTCGGCCATCACCTGACAGGGATGGGACCGATCGGTCAGGCCATTGATCACCGGAACCGAGGCGTGCTGACTTAGCTCGATCAGCTTATCCATCCCGTCGGTGCGCAACATGATGACGTCCACGTAGCGCGATAGCACGCGGGCGGTGTCGCCCACCGACTCGCCGCGTCCGAGTTGGGTTCCTTGGGAATCCAGCATCACGACTTCGCCGCCGAGCTGGCGCATGCCAACTTCGAACGAAACACGGGTGCGTGTCGACGGCTTTTCGAAAATCAAGGCCAGCGTCCGGCCCACCAGAGGCCGCCCGTTCAGGCGTTTGCGCTTATAGGCCAAGCCTTGATCGAGAAGGGTCCGAAGTGTTGCGGTGTCGAACTGGTCGATATCGAGGAAATGGCGGACAGGCCGGCTCATGATGCCGCCCCGATCTTGGCGAGGTCTGTCGCCACATGGTCAAGAATCGCGATGGCCTCCCGCACTTCGGACTCCCCGATGATCAGGGGCGGCAACAGGCGCACAACATTGTCGGCGGCCCCCACAGCCAGCAATCCCTCCCGACGCAAAGCGTCGATGACGGTGGTGTTCGTGGGCTGGCATTTCAAACCCCGCATCAAACCCACTCCCCGAGCCTCGGTAAACACTGCGGGATGGCGTTCGATCAGCGACTCGAGTTGAGCCCCGAGCCGTTCCCCGATTGCCGCCACGCCATCAAGGAAGCCGGGTTCCAGCACCAGCTCTAACACCGCATCGGCAACAGCCATAGCCAGGGGGTTGCCGCCAAAGGTCGAGCCGTGAGAGCCCGCCACCATCGCCGCTGCTGCCCGTTCGGTGGCCAAGCATGCCCCCACGGGGAACCCGCCCCCCAGCCCCTTGGCTAGACACATCACATCTGGAGTCACGCCCTGTTCCCTCTGGTGCGCGAACAGCGTGCCGATGCGACCGATTCCCGTTTGAATCTCGTCAAAAAACAGCAGGAGCCCGTGATCGTCGGCTATGCTCCGCAGCGCCCGCAAGTAGCCAGCGGGAGGCACGTGAATCCCGCCTTCGCCCTGGACCGGCTCGACACAGATTGCCGCCGTTTCTGGGGTGATGGCAGCCCGTACCGCGTCGGGATCACCAAAAGGCACTTGATCAAAGCCGTCCAGCAACGGCCCGAATCCTTTGGTGAGCTTTTCTTGCTTGGCCGCCGAGATCGGCGCCAGGGTCCGACCGTGAAAACCGGCGCCGCAGGTGATGACCCGGTTCCGTTCGGGGTGACCCGCGTCGTAGAAATGCCGGCGAATCACCTTGAGCCCGCATTCCCAGGCTTCTGTGCCGGAATTGCAAAAGAAGACGGTGTCGGCAAAGCTCTCGCTGATGAGGCGGGCGGCGACACGCTCTTGGCCTGCGACCCGGAACAGGTTAGAGGTGTGCCAGACCTTTCGCGCTTGTTCGGTGAGGGCTGCGATCAAGCGCGGATGAGCATGACCGAAGGCGGTCACGGCTACCCCGCTGGCGAAATCCAGATACCGCCGACCGGCGGAATCAAAAAGATACGCCCCCTCGCCCCGCTCGAACACGACGTCGGCACGGGCGTAGGTGGGCATGACCGCGGAAATCACGAACAACGCTCCCCAAAAAGCCGTTCGACCACCCAAGAGATGGTCGCCGCGAAAAGCGCACACTATCAAGAGAGCCCCGGTCGCTGTCAACCGCCTGATGTCGACAAATGCGACCAGGAGCCATGAAGTGATACCATCGAGCCTTGATGGTGACTCATCAAGGCTGCCCTCAGACGCCGGGCGGGCGCATCCGCGCCCTTGGCTTCGCGCGCATGGGCGCGCGGGGCCGCCGTCGCGGCCCGATACCGGCAGTGTGT
>Ga0302274_10000100_pt1 | contig 88331 bp, 75 predicted proteins | sample III_Bog_N2_1_FD_198755 | JGI IMG/M metagenome (GOLD analysis project Ga0302274, IMG submission 198755) | Peat permafrost microbial communities from Stordalen Mire near Abisko, Sweden - III_Bog_N2_1 | ecosystem: Environmental > Terrestrial > Soil > Wetlands > Peat | place: Sweden: Abisko...
TCGATCGTGACGAAGTAATTGTCCGAATTGGTCGGCTCGGCGGGATTCAAAATGTAAGTGGCGTTGGTGGCGTCGGGGATGGCTCCGGTACTGTCCCACCACTGGTAACCCAGCGGTGCTGTGCCCGCGGCCGTTACGGTCAAAGTGAGTACGGAACCTGCCGCTACGTTCTGTGACGCCGGTTGGACGGAAATCGAAGGCGGCAGGCCAATGGTGACAATCGCGACGCTGCTGGCAGTTGACCCGAACGGATTGCTGACTAGGACGATGTAGTTGTCTGAGTCGTCCGGCTCGGCGGGATCCAAAATATAAATGGCATTGGTGGCGTCCTGGATGGGGCCGGCACCATCCCACCACTGGTAACTCAACGGCGCTGTGCCCGAGGCTATTACGTTCAAAGTGAGTACGGAACCTGCCGCCACGTTCTGTGACACTGGTTGGTCGGAAATTGAAGGTGGCAGGCCAATGGTGACGGTCGCCCCGCTGCTGGTGATTGAACCGAAGGCATTGTTGACCGTGACGAAGTAGTTGTCCGAATTGGTTGGCTCCGCCGGATCCAAAGTGTAACTGGCATTGGTGGCGTCCGGGATGGGCCCGGCGCTGTCCCACCACTGGTAGTAGAACGGCGCTGTGCCCGAGGCTGTTACGCTTAAAGTGAAGGAGACGCCTGCCGGCGCAATCTGGCTTTGGGGCTCAACGGCAATGCCGGGGTCGGGCAGGGCACCCTGCCCGAAACAGGGAACTAACAAAGACAATAGCGCAATAGTAGCAAAAAGCTTTTTCATGTAGATTCTTTTTGCTTTGGAGTTTCCAGAGGCGCCAATAATTAAAATTCCTTTTCACCACAGCACCCTGTCCGAGGTGATAAATAAAAAAATCAGGCGTTACTTCCGATCCTAATTTTTCTAACATAAAATATTAAGGATGTCAATATGACAACAATACCAATATTAATGGGATTAACGTTTGAGAAAATAGCCAACGTCTTAACCCACTCCAAGACAACGCGCTGTGTATTATAGAAAGGGGCAGTACTAGCCGTGGTATTATACGAGGTGATGTTCGCGCCCTGTGGAGGATATTGGTTCCCCAAAAGTTGCCGGTTTCTCTAAAAATATTACGCCGCCGGGCGGGTCAGACAGTCACCGCAGGCTTCAAGCTGGTCAAACGGGTAACCGTGAAATGCCAACTCCTCGCTGATGGACAAACTCAAGTAAGCAAACAAAGCGATAATTACATCATGGAAGCCGATTTCCGATACGCGAACCCATCGAACATGGCCGGCGTTCCATAAGATTGTCGAGCTTAACGCGACTAGAATTGCGCCGATGAGAAGCCCAATCGCAAAGCGCAGCAGACTTCGCCGGTCAAGCGTCGCTCCAATGGCGTTAAGCTGCAGGCCTTCCCATCGCACGAACAGGATTGTAAGACCGATCGCGCCAAGGCTGGCGATCGTGCCTATGAACGCCTCCGGCATCAGCCGAGCTCTTTCGGTGCTAGCGGCGTGATTACGGCCAGAATAATCGCGCAGCCAATCATGAAGAGAAACACACTACCGAGTGACCACCACCGCTGGAATTCATTTTTCATATCGTTACGCTTTGGCGACAATGGGTGCAATGCGGATTTAACGTGTGGTTCTGTGGCCCAACAAGAATACGAAAAGTGGTTCATATATTGAAACATGAAAAACAGTTCCTGCGTCGCCATCTGTCCGATTCGCGGCTAAAATCGCGTATTGTTCATAATGCTTAAGCATCGAAATAAAACGAGCAGCGCCGTAGCGCGCCATCCAGTTTTTTGAAACAAACCCGAACCATTTACAACTTCTTCATCTTTTCATCCGTTAAGAACTTTTCCATCATCACTGAAAGTTAAATCTCGCTGATCTTCGCCCACAAAGGTTCAAGATCTGGGTCATTCAACGCCCTTGTCCGAATATCCTTTTTCCCAGCCAAATCAATCGCGGCTCCCAAATGCTCCATTGCTTGCTTCAAATTTCCATCGTTGCTGACATATTTTCTGACCTGCACCGTTAAATCGCCTGGATGTAAGGCCATGAAACTTTCCTAATGAAAAAGCCAATCAATTCCATGTTGCCGCATATTTGGTGCCGTGGACGGACTCTTCGGCTGCTTCGGCAACGCGGAATTTGGTCACGCGTATGGCTGCAAAAGCAGCGCTTTCACGATTCCTGTTTACAGACAGTGTTTACTTCGCTAAATCATGCGCCCGTTTTGTAATGAACGAAGCACACATCCAGAAAATTGCCGGCGAATTGAAGGTTCAACCGCGTCAAGTCCTTGCCACTGCCAAGTTGTTTGCTGAGGGCGCCACCGTGCCTTTTATCGCCCGATATCGGAAGGAAGTAACCGGTTCGCTGGACGAAGTTGCCATAACCACTATCCGCGAGCGTCTCCTTAGCCTGGCTGAATTTGACCAACGCCGCCAATCCATCCTGAAATCACTCGAGGAACGAAATTTACTCACGGACAACCTCAAAGCCGACATTGATGCTGCCGACAACCTCACGCGGCTCGAAGATATTTATCAGCCTTTCCGCCCGAAGCGACGCACCCGCGCGATGATCGCCAAAGAACAGGGGCTCGAACCGCTCGCGGACCTTTTATTTCAACAACAATCCACCATCGACCCGCTAGCTGAAGCCACGAAGTTTGTGAGCCTCGAAAAAGGCGTGGCCGACGCCAACGCCGCCCTGGCTGGCGCGCGTGACATCCTCGCTGAGCGAGTCAGCGATGACCCCACGGCCCGCACCAGGCTCCGTCAGCTTTACTGGAGCGAGGGAACCATCAAGTCAAAGGTGCTTTTCGACAAACAGGAGGCCGGTGCGAAGTTCAAGGATTACTTTGACTGGAGCGAACCCGTCTCCAAGGTCCCCAGCCATCGTTTGCTGGCCATACGCCGGGGTGAGGCTGAAGGCTTTTTGATGATGCGTATCGCGGTGGAGGAAAACTCCGCGCTGGCACTGGTCGAACCGCTTTTCGTAACTGGCAGGGGGGCGGCGGCAGAACAAGTTCGTCTAGCCGTTCAGGACGGCTATAAACGTCTGCTGGGTTCCGCAATCGAAGTGGAACTGCGCCTTGAAACGAAGAAACGGGCAGACGCCGAGGCAATCCGCGTTTTCGCAGATAACTTACGCGAACTCTTGCTGGCGCCGCCGCTGGGCAGCAAGAACGTGCTGGCGATTGATCCGGGCTTCCGCACCGGTTGCAAGGTCGTGGTGCTCGACAGGCAGGGAAAGTTGCTGCACAACGACGTGATTTATCCAACGGCATCATCCACCACCGGGATTCGCGAAGCGGGCGAGGCCATCCTGAGCATGGTGAAGAAATACCAGATCGAAGCCATTGCCATCGGCAATGGCACCGCCAGTCGTGAGACGGAGGCGTTTGTAAAGCTGCTCAAGCTGACGATGCCCATCGTGATGGTGAACGAGAGCGGAGCCTCGATCTATTCCGCCTCTGAAGTTGCGCGCGAGGAATTTCCCGATCATGACCTGACCGTGCGTGGTGCGGTGTCCATCGGACGCCGCCTCATGGATCCGCTCGCCGAACTCGTCAAGCTGGACGCCAAATCCATCGGCGTCGGACAATACCAACACGACGTGGATCAATCTGCGCTCAAGCACAGCCTCGACGACATGGTCGTCAGCTGCGTCAACGGCGTTGGAGTGGAACTGAATACCGCCAGCAAGCAACTGCTGGCCTACGTTTCCGGTCTTGGTCCGGCGCTCGCGGCGAACATCGTGGCTTATCGCAATGAAAATGGCCCCTTCAAATCACGCGCTGAATTGAGGAAAGTTCCGCGCCTCGGTGAAAAGGCATTTGAACAGGCGGCCGGTTTTTTGCGCATAAGAAACGGGGCGTATCCGCTCGATGCCAGCGCGGTCCACCCCGAAAGTTATGAGATCGTGGATCTCATGGCTCAGGATTTGAACTGCTCCGTCAATGATCTGCTGCGCAATGCCGGCTTGCGTCAGAAGCTCCAGTTGCCGAAATATGTCACTGAAGTCGTGGGTTTGCCGACCTTGACCAACATCCTCACCGAACTGGCCAAGCCCGGACGCGACCCACGCCAGAAGTTTGAGGTTTTTTCGTTTCAGACCGGCATCGAGAAGATGGAAGATTTGAAGCCGGGCATGAAGCTGCCGGGCATCGTAACGAACGTAACGGCTTTCGGTGCGTTCGTGGACATCGGTGTGCATCAGGATGGTCTGGTACATGTGAGCCAGTTGTCCGATCGGTTCATCAAGGATCCGGCGGAAGTCGTGAAAGTCTCGCAGAAAGTCACCGTCACCGTAACTGAAGTGGATTTGCCTCGCAAACGCATCGCACTTTCGATGAAGGCCGCGCCCGACGGGTGGCAGCTTCAACCGTCCCCCACAATCTTCAAAACCCGGGCCAGTGGATTGGTTCACCGAGGCACTTGGCAAGAACAAGAAATGACGTTCCATGGCTGAAAAGAAATCCAAATCAAAGCAGGATGAGCAAGCACAGTTGCTGAACCTGTTGCGCACTATTTTGCCGAAGATCGCACCCGATGCCGAGCTGGCGGCAAGAATCTATTCCGCTGCCGAGGACGAGCTGAGGTCAGAGAATCGTGTCCATTCCTTCGAGCGTTTTTGTGAGCGCGTCCCACTGCCAAACCTCGACCCGCAGACGGTTGAGGAAGTGAAACAGCATTTTGTCTCGGGATTCGGCGAAGCCGACTTGGACATCCTGCCCGACGAGGAAAATAAGTCGCTGGTCGTGGATGTGGTCTTGCCTGATGGTACCCAATTCCATAAACGGATTCCGGTGCGCCCTGTGGCCGCGGAAGAAACCGGGGAGCCGGAAGTGACGTTAAAATTCGTGGCATTTCCCATTGCGCTCCCGGGTGATCCGGAAATGATTTGGGCGCTGGCGAAGCGGGAAAACCTGAGCAACGATGAAGCGGCTATGGCGCTGACAAAATTGCAGGACGACTTCTGGGCTTCCAAAGCGGGACAAAAGTTGTTGAAGGACCGCGTGGAGCAGTCATTCCCAGAATTTATCGTGCGTGTTCCAGCCGGACTTTTGAACGAACTCGGCCTGAAACGGCATTACAAACTGCCGGAGACATTGAAAGTCCTGCGTGGGCCAAAATCACCCCGTGTCTGACGATCGGGAAAAGGCTTTGTGGGGATGACAACATCAATCAGAAGCTGAATCTTCTCATCCATGTCTTAAATCACGGAAAACGAGTCTGATTCTCTTTCACTCTTCGAGCATAACACTTCGCATAACAAACCGATTGATGGTCAGACTGAAACTTGCGCAAGTCGTTGCGGGAATGGTGCACCCATGAGGAGTTGAACCTCAAACCTGCTGATCCGTAGTCAGCCGCTCTATCCAATTGAGCTATGGGTGCGACCTTGATGCCAACCGCCGGTTAATTGACCCGATTGTCGTCAAGAGCCGAGGAGAATATCAGAAGGTTTTAGCTCAGTGCAAGTCCAGAATTCCCTGTTTTTGAGAGAGCCAGATCCGGTTTTCATGGCCGAGGTTGTTGCTTCAATTCACTAAGCGGGCGGGCGAACATCAAGCACCGGCGATTCTGTGCCTTGCAGGGTTTGGATGCGCTGTGTTGCCGCCGCCACTGATTTGGGATCCGGATGAATTGCCACCTGGATGGTGAACTGGCGGGAGGATTTGGGGGCTAATTTGGGCACTCTGCCTGCCTCCCGTTCGAGCCGGCGCGTGTAAGGGTAACCTGTGCCCGGTTCAATCCCCGTCACGTACCCGTCCACTTCCAGATTCCGCCAAAGAGTTGCAAACGGCAGTTGGGTCACCGGGAAAACCAGCGACACCCCGCGATCGCCGAGGGCGTTTTGCAATAGCAACTCGGTCATTCCGTCGGACCCGCCCAGCGGTTGGAGACAGTAAACTTCCTCACGGAATCCGGGTTGAGGTCCCCCATATTTGTCATAACGGTCCAAGTTTTTGGCCGCATGAGCATTAAAAGGTAGAACCCGCTTGAGCGCACCAAGAAAGCGGGTGCCGGCTTGCAACAGCGGCGGACCAAAATTGGCATGGTATAGCATCTGGAATTCCTCTTCATCCGTGCCAAGGTTGGTCACCGTGTCCTCAATCGTCACCGAGTTGGACTCAAGCTCGGTCGAGATGCCGGCCCACAAGGAAAGTTTGGGGCCTTGGAACACGCGCTCCTCCACCAAGCCGCGAATATGAATTCGGGGCGGTGGCCCGGCTTCAATCACAACTTCGACTTGGCTGGCTGGAATATTGCCGACCCGGCCATGCAGGGTGAGATCCATTTCCACCTCCTCACCAGAGGCGTTGTGGAACCGGTCGTGGCCCGGATGCCCCATCCATTCAACGCCACAACGGACCAGCCATTCATTGAACCCCTCCAACCAGCCGAGTCCGTTGCGGCTCTCCAGATTGATAAATTGCGGGTGGATGACTTCTTTGACCGGTGAATCCCAACCCAGTCGAACATCGCCGGATTCGACGCTCAGCACACTCATGCCTCGCGTGGGAATAACGGTAAATTTTAGGCGACCGTTGTTTGCTTCAATCAAGTCCACCCCTTGTTGCCGGCCCCCGCGCAGCGTGTATTTGACAATGCTCCACTCCGCCGTGGTTGGCAGGGGCACTGATCGCTGGTCCAACCTCCATGAATCAATTTGGATACCTTCGCGCGCGCTGGTTAAAATCTTTTGAAACAAAAGCGGAGGACCGCCCGACCGGGTATTGGCTGAAGGGAAAACGTTTTGATGCGTGTTCATGACTGGAACCATAAAAAGGATTTTGCCGCGGTCATGTTATCCTCCGCTCATCCGTCCCACAATAATCATCCTTTTGCCGTTCGCAAGGGCTGATGTCTTCCCTTTACCTCGCTGCCGACACTTTCGATCTCCTTTGGTCCGCAGGCGTTAAATTAATTCGCTGGCAATTCTGAATGTTCGGTTTCAAACTCGGTCTAAACCGCATGCAGACTTCATCTTACTCACGACGGGAATTTTTTCGCGCCGCCACACTGGCTGCCGCAAGTCTCCCCTTTATCAATCCCCTGGCGACGTCGGCGGCTGAGCCGGACAAAAAATTGGGCTTCGCCCTGGTTGGTCTGGGCAACCTGAGCACTCATCAAATCGCGCCTGCGCTGCAGCAAACCAAATATTGCCGCCTGGCCGGCATTGTCACCGGCACACCCGCTAAGGCGGATCGCTGGAAGCAGCAATATGGCATTCCGGAGAAAAACATTTACAACTACGACACAATGAGCCGGATGGTGGATAATCCGGACATTGACGTGGTTTACGTGGTCACACCCAATGCCTTGCATGCTGAAAGCACCATCAAGGCGGCCAAAGCCGGCAAGCACGTGCTTTGCGAAAAACCAATGGAGATTTCGGTGGAGAAATGCGAGCAAATGATCGCCGCCTGCAAACAGGCCGGCCGGCAACTCGCGATCGGTTACCGTCTGCATTTTGAGCCTAATAATCTCGAATGTGTCCGGATTGCGCGTTCGAAAGCATTGGGTGAATTGAAAAGAATTGAAGCCAGCTTTGGTTTTCAGATCGGCGACCCAACACAATGGCGCTTAAAGAAGGGCCTAGCAGGTGGCGGTTGCCTGATGGACGTGGGTATTTACGCCTTGCAAGCGACGCGCTATTTGTCCGGCCAGGAGCCCATCTCGGTTACAGCGGTTAGCACGGTAACCGATCCGGTGAAGTTCAGCGAAGTCGAGGAGACCATTAACTGGGAACTGAAATTTCCCGGCGGTCTCATTGCCAAATCCGCCAGCACTTACGGCTTTTCGGGAATGGACAATTTCACCGCTTATGCGGACCAGGGGTGGTGGGGGTTGGACCCCGCTTATGTTTACAACGGAATTTATGGCCGGCGCAGCGATGGTGCCGAGATCGCCTTGGACAATATTGATCAATTCGCCGCCGAAATGGATGATTTTGCCCACTGCATCCTCACGAATCGGCCGACGCGGGTGCCGGGCGAGGAAGGCTTGCGCGACATCAAAATCATGATGGCCATCTACGAGGCGGCCAGGACCGGCCGGGAAGTAAATCTGGCTTGAAGATGAGACAAAGTTAACCCCTTGATGTTCTTTTGATGGCCCCGCATCTTTGCTCGATGGTTTTGTCGCGAATTTTTTTCGTTTTGCAATTGGTTGTGCTTATATTGGTCTGGCAATTAATTCGGACCATGGGGTTCGCTGCCGACTTGTCTAATCTCTCGGCAACAATGGATGTAGCCGGGCCGGCACGATTCACCGGCACCATTTACGAAATAGGTTCGCAACGAAAAGCTATTCTTTATCATTTCGAGCGCACCGCTTCCCGTGCCGGTGCCACCGTCCAGGTTCAACGCCAATTCACCTCTCCCGACGGCTCGCCCGTGGCGGTGGAGAGTGTCTTTTACGTGTCAAATCGCCTGGTTTCCTATCAGATGAAGGAATTGCAGGCGAACCTATCGGGTAGCGTTCAGATCGAACCTGATCCGACGAAACGGGGGCAGCAGAAAATCATTATTGGCTACGGAAAAGGTCTAATTCCAACCAAAAGCGATCCGCAGCCGCTGAAGCCAGACACCCTGATCGATGACAATTTGTATCCCTTCATGCTATTTCAATGGGACGAACTAATGCGCGGGCAGGAGGTCAAATTCCGCTTTGTCTCGATCGAGTGGCGGCACACCTTTAATTTCCGTTTGTTAAAAACCGGCGAAACCATCGTGAAGGGCCGGACTTGCGAACTGATTTGCATGAAGCCAACCGGTTTTATGCTGCAGCAGGTGGTCAATCCACTTGTTTTCACCGTCGAAAAAGCCGCTCCCCATCTTATGCTTTCCTACATTGGCCGGACAACGCCTCGCGTCAAAAAGGGTGATTCCTGGAAATATTTGGATGCCGAAACGGTTTTCGACCTGGATGATGTGGTGCCGGAGAAATAAAAATCAGCGGATCGCGCCGCAACTTCATGTCTATTTGCGCTTGGTGACTTTTGAAACAGTGTAGTAGTCAATATTCCCTGCCTGCCGATTCATCCTCCCGACATATCAGGATGCTCTGCCAGGGTTTTGCGGCTACTAATAAGCGCAGGTTGCCATTTCACCGTTGATACTGAAGGTCAGCCGTTGGCTGTCCACGCTCGCGAGTTTGACCTGCAACATTTTGTCATCCACCGGCAGCGAAAACGTGTCGCCTTGGAAAAGTGTAAAGGTCCTTCCCGCGAAGTTGATGATGGCGGAGGATTTATCGCCGTTAAGGGTGGTTCCTTTAATGATAAATTGCCGAACAAATCCGTCGGCGATGTTGTCCTTTGGCGCGGGTGACGGTAGATCGCCGGGCGAAGCATTAGTGGCGGGGGGCGCTGTTGCATGGGGTCCCGCTGTCGCGATCCGGGGCGGGGGCGTATCTTCGGATGTCAAGCTGACCCGATTCATTGAAGCGGGGCGCAAATCTCCAATTAGGTAGGTGAACGCCAGCATCTTGACCGCGAACATGAGCGCGTAGGACACGGCGACAGTGAAGGAGGCGTCGGGGAACATCGAGGCACGCGTCATTTTGACGATGCAGAAGTAAAGCGTCACCACGGCAAATGCGTGGCCGACATACGGAATCAAATCCAGCGCGCCACCCGCCGCGGCCGTGCCGAGCAGTCCGAGGAAGGTGTAATTCATTTTCTGGCACTTGATCATGACCCACAACATCGCCATCAACAGTGCCGAATGGAAAAGGAACTCGATTCCAAAGTATATGATTTCAGACATTTTAGGCCTGCTTTCTTAAATGTTTATGGTTGATTCTAATGAGACCGACTGATTTCACTTACCGGGGATGTTTACAGCATAAATTATTCCAAGGTTGCGCCAGAAATTGCGCTAAGGCGCACTTGGGGACGATGGTGTCTCTGCGGCGGGGAAGTAGGGGTGCTGGCAAAGGGGGGTAAGATAGGTGCCTGTAAACGAAGGGCTTTTAACGGTTGGTTTTAGCTGCTTGTCAGCAGGTTGGCGGTTCAACTTCTGATCGGCGCGCAAGCTCCCCTTTAAACCCACCGCCCAATCGAACTAGAACTTTTGCACAGTTTCGCTAAGCAGCGACAAGTTTATCAACCGCTTTAAATCTCGAAATTCGGCTTGTTCTTCGCGGCTTCGTGGATGCGGCCGAGGGGGACTTTCTCCCAGATCCGTTCGTGGACATAATAAAGGCCGATTTTGGTGAACAGTTCCACGCCACTGATTGTCAGCGCCCATTTCAATCTGCCGGTGATCAGGAAGGAAATGATCATCGTGTCGATGCTTCCGGTGATCCGCCAGGAAACAGCTTTGACGAGGCTGCGATAATGTTTGTCGGCCATGAGGCGACACAATAGGCAAGCGGATGCCAGAGTCAAACAAAGTTCAAATCGAAAAATCGTCGCCAAAGACCCGGACATTCATGAGTTCAACAAAAACAGGCTCTCCGTTTTTGGGCATCAGCCGCTGGAATTCGTCCTTGCTCAATTGGGCCATGAACCGGTCGCCGCCGTCGACGCGTTCCAATTCGAGCTGGGCAAAAGGGCCGGCAGCGTTACTTCGGATCACCCGGGCGGGAAAGGTCCTGGGCGGGGCAGGTTCACGCGTAATTCGGATGTCATGTGGACGGACAAAGGCGACGGCAGGAGCTTGGGGCGCGTGGTTGGATTCCTCCGCGGCGTAGGTGGTGTCTCCGATCACGACCGAACCTTCGTGGATGCGGCCGTGAAAGAGATTCACATTCCCAAGGAAGTCATAGACAAACGGGGAGGCGGGATGATCGTAAATCTGTTCAGGAGTGCCGATCTGTTCGATTTTTCCCGCGCGTAAAATGGCGACCCGGTCGGAGACTTCGAGGGCCTCCTCTTGGTCATGGGTGACGAAGAGGGTGGTGATGTGGATTTCATCGTGCAAATTGCGCAGCCAGCGGCGCAGATCCTTGCGCACTTTTGCGTCCAGGGCCCCGAAAGGTTCGTCCAGGAGGAGCACTTTGGGTTCGACGGCGAGTGCGCGGGCGAGGGCCACGCGCTGGCGCTGCCCTCCTGAGAGTTGCGCGGGATAGCGACCACCGAGGGGCTCAAGCTGGATGAGTTGCAATAGTTTGTCAACGCGTTGCCGGATGTCGGATTCCGCGGGACGGGTGCTGGCGGGACGCACTCGCAGACCGAAGGCGATATTCTCGAAGACCGTCAGGTGCCGGAAAAGGGCATAATGCTGGAAAGCAAAACCGGCCTGGCGCTGGCTGGCGGGAATCATGGTAACGTCCTGGCCATAGAACAGAATCTGCGCTTTGCCGGGATCGGGGAATTCCAAGCCGGCGATCGTTCTCAGCAGCGTGGTTTTGCCGGAGCCAGAGGGCCCGAGGAGCGCGACCAGTTCGCCGGAGTCCACCTTCAGGTTCACCTCATCCAGGGCGACAAAGCTGCCGAACTTTTTGGTCAGATTTTTAACTTCTACACTCATTGATGATTATTGGTGGCGGTGTTGAGCGCCGTGTTTTTACGTTCCACCCAGATTTTGATTGCCAGGGTGACCAGCGCCAGGAACGCCAGCACGGAGGCCATCGCGAAAGCCCCTGTAAAATTATATTCATCGTACAGGACTTCCACATACAAGGGGATGGTATTGGTTTGTCCGCGGATGTGGCCGCTGACGACGGATACCGCACCGAATTCACCCATCGCGCGGGCGTTGCACAGGATGACCCCGTAAAGGAGGCCCCACTTGATGTTCGGGAGCGTCACCCGCCAGAAGGTTTGCCAACCACTGGCGCCTAGTACGCGGGCGGCCTCCTCCTCGGTTCGGCCCTGGGCCTGCATGAGCGGAATCAATTCACGGGCGACAAAGGGGAAGGTGACAAAAATGGTGGCCAGCACGATCCCGGCGGGAGCAAAAATGATATGGATATCATGGTCATTCAACCAATTGGCCAGCCAGGGAAACCACGGTTTATCGGCGTTTTCGTAAAGGCCAAGCCAGCCTTGGGCGCCAAAGACCAGGACATAAATCAGGCCGGAAATGACGGGGGAGATGGAGAAAGGTAGATCGATGAGGGTCAGGAGAATGTTTTTCCCGCGGAAATCAAATTTGGCAATTGCCCAGGCAGCCGCGACACCGAACACGCAATTCAAAGGCACGGAGATTCCCGCGGTAATCAGCGTGAGTTTGACGGCGCTCCAAGCCATCGGGTCGGACAAGGTCTTTAGATAAAAACCGATGCCCTTCGCGAAAGCCTGCACAAACACAGAGGCCAGGGGCAAAAACAAAAACAAAGTCAGGAAAAGCAACGCAATGCCAATGAGCAACCGCCGCACGAGCGGCGGCTCCGTGGTGGGGCGCAGGCCGGAGGGCGAAGGCAATTGGGCCATTGGGCTGGCGGCAGGAGTCATGAGAGGCTCGTGTGGTTGTAGCGGTTGGTCCACCATTGCAGGACATTGATCGCCAGCAAAAGGACGAAGGAAAAGACCAGCATGACGACCGCCAGGGCGGTCGCGCCGGCATAATCAAACTCTTCCAGCTTGGTCATGATCAGCAGGGGGACGATCTGCGTTTTCATGGGGATGTTGCTCGAGATAAAAACCACGGAGCCGTATTCGCCGAGAGCGCGGGCGAAAGCCAGGGCAAAACCGGTGAGCAGCGCCGGGGTTAAGGTGGGCAGAATGATGCGCCAAAAAACCTGCCAACGGTTCGCTCCAAGGCTCGCCGCGGCCTCCTCGATCTCCGGATCCAAATCTTCAAGAATGGGTTGGACCGTCCGGACGATGAAAGGCAGGCCAATAAAAGTCAAGGCAACCAGGACGCCAAGCCGGGTGTAGGCAATCTTGATTCCCAGCGGCGCAAAGAATTGTCCGATCCAGCCCGAAGGGGAGTAAAGCGTGGCAAGGGTGATGCCGGCCACCGCGGTTGGCAGGGCGAACGGCAAATCCACGAGCGCGTCCACAAGTTTCTTGCCGAAAAACCGATAGCGCACGAGGACCCAGGCCACAAGCAGGCCAAACACGGCGTTCAGGGCGGCTGCCAATAGGGCGGCGCCGATGCTCAAGCGATAGGCGGCGAGTGCCTGGGGCGAAGTTATATCCCGGCAAAATTGAGCCCAGCTCAGGGTGCACGTTTTCCAAAAAACTGCAGCGAGCGGAATGAGGACGATCAGGCTTAAATAAAGGATCGTGTATCCGAGAGTGAGTCGGAATCCCGGCAATACTCGATTTTTTGCGGCAGCCACTGTTAGAGGTTGGGGGCGTAAGCAATAAACTTTTGATATTCCAGCAGAATGGTCTGCAAGGCGGCCACGAAGGCGCATGATTTCAAATACTCCGGCGGCGCTGCCGGGGTTTCCAGAATCAATTCGAAGGGGCGCGGACGTGATTTGGGCGGTGCGCTCAAGACCCCGGCGTAGCAATCGCGGATCACTCCGTTCCGGGCGGCGAAGCCATCAATGAACGGGCGTCCGTCGCGCGGCAGAAACGACTCGGCAGCTGCCAGGGCTGGCTCGATGAGGTTTTGGGTCAGTGTTGCTCCCCGTACGAAGCCGTAAAACCCGGAACTGGTGTCGTCCGTATGGAGTGCGATAATGCCTTGGAAAGAACGGGATTCTAACTCAGCCTGAAGGAGGCGGATCTCTGGTTCAGCGGAATTCCTCCAGAATTCGCGGTTCAAATCGAAGCCGCGACGTGAGTAGCGAGTATTGTCTTCGAACCCCGTCGGATTGCAGACCGGATAAATCGATAAGTAGTAGCCCGCAGCGAGATCCGGATTGGCTTCCAGGAGCTTGATAAATTGAACGAGCGCATATACCCCCTCAGGTTCATCACCGTGAATGCCGGCAAAAATCCCCAGGCGAATGGGGGTGTCCCCACCGCGCGGCCCCACAAAGAGATAACGGGGTAATACATGGCTCTCACCGCTCACATCAAAGCACGCGTCAAGATTGGCCACAAGATTTACTGAGTTCGCGGCCAATGTGTCCAATGGCGCCAGGAGTTGGGCGATTGACCGGCGCTCGTTGCGGGGGGTGCGAGTGAGGTTCGTCGGCGGATAATGGGTGATGCTCATGATTAATATTCTTTTAGACGCTGGTTATGGTGGGGCCGAAGACTAGTTTTGTGGTTGGAAGATTTGGTCAAAGACTCCGCCGTCGGCAAAATGCGTGGCTTGCGCTTTCGTCCAACCTCCGAATTCTTCGTCAATCGTCACAAGTTTTAGCGGGGTAAAATTGGCGGCATATTTTGCGGCAATCTCCTGGTTGCGGGGGCGGTAGAAGTTCTTTGCGGCGATTTCCTGGCCTTCATCGGAGTACAAATAATCCAGATAAGCCGCAGCGACTTCGGTGGTGCCGTGACGACGGGCGTTTTTAGCCACCACCGCCACCGGGGGTTCTGCCAGGATGCTCAACGGCGGGGTTACGATGTCAAATTTGTCGGCCCCAAATTCTTTGAGCGCGAGATGAGCCTCATTCTCCCAAGCGAGCAGAACATCGCCGATGTCACGCTGGGCAAAAGTGACTGTCGAGCCGCGGGCACCAGAATCCAACACGGGCACATTTTTGTAAAGTTTCTGGATGAAGTCCCGGGCCTTGTGATCGTCATGATTGAATGTCTCCAGAGCATAAGCATAGGCCGCAAGGTATGCCCATCTTGCGCCGCCGGAAGTTTTCGGGTTGGGCACCACCACACTGACACCGGGTTTGACGAGGTCATCCCAATTTTGGATATTCTTGGGATTTCCCTTCCGAACCAGAAACACGATGGTGGAGGTGTACGGGGTGCTGTGGTCGGGGAACTTTTCCGCCCAATTGGCTGGCAACAATTTTGCCTGGGCCGATATGGAATCAATGTCATACGCCAGCGCCAGCGTCACGACATCGGCTTCGAGCCCATTGATCACCGACTGCGCCTGCTTGCCCGAGCCGCCGTGCGACTGCGAAACGGCCACATCGTCGCCTGTTTTTGCCTTCCAATATCTGGCAAAAGCGTCGTTATACTCCTGGTATAATTCGCGCGTCGGGTCATAGGAGACATTGAGCAGCTTGATTTCCTTTGCTTGGGCGCCGAGAGCAAAGGCGAGGATCAGACTGAGCTTGAGGAATGTTTTCATTTTTAAAATTCGTCGCCCGGGTTCGTCAGAATGCCAGTTGGATGCGGGTGAACAGGACGTTTTCCGGCTGGGCAGTTACCGTGGCTCCGGTGCCTCTGCCGCCGGTGAAGTCGGTGCGCGAGAAGCTGCCATTGATACGGATATTCCGGTTCAGATACCAGTTCAAGCCAACTGACCAGGCCCGTGCCTCGGAAGCTGACGCCGTGAAGTTGCCGGTAGTGGACGCGCTGGCAAATCCGTCCGTAAAGGCATTGTCATCCACGTCCAGATTCGCGTAACGCGCGACGAATTGGAATGCCCCCCAATCGCCGTTGTGCAGATTGAACGGATGCAAGGGCGTAATGCCGTTGTAGCCGGCATCTTCTCCGGTGAGCACCCAGCCACCGGTGAGTTCCCAGGCCGTATTTTGCAAGGTAACCGGCGTGTTGCCCTTTACGGTGCCACCAGTGACCTTTTGTGAGGAAATCGCGTATTCGCCCAGCAAACTGAACGGGCCGTAGTAATAATAGCCCTGTGGCGAGAGGCGCCAATGCGTTCCGGCCGGCAAAACCTTGCTGCTATAAGTGAAGAATTTTTGCTGTCCGTCGGTGGTGTAGCCGGGGGTCAATTCGGTGGTGACGGGGTCGTCGTGCTGATAACTGCCGGCCACTCCAAAGCCCAGTCCTTGCAGGGGGACAAGATCCGAATTTTTAAAGGGTTGCGCAAACAATCGTCCGACAAAGGCTTTTCCGTTACTTAAACCAGTGTTAACGGTGGTGGTGTTAAGATCCGGTGATCCGTTAAAAATTCCACCCGCGTAACTCAGTACGCCGCCGGCCAGGTCGCCATGCAATTCCACACCAACATCGCGGTAGGGCAGCAGATCGGTCACGATTGAGCGTTCATTGAAAGTGGTATAGACGTCGGCCTGCAGTGCTTCCAGGCCAACCGGCGATTTGAATTTACCCGCTTCAAGCTGGAGGGCCGAATCATACCGGTAGTTTAAATAGGCATCGACAATCTGCACGGTGCTGCCGCCAAATTCAGGGGTGAAATTGAAGTCGAAATCCTTGAAGACGGTGCCGTTAAAAATCGGACGGGCGCGGCGCAGCAAGAAACCGTCCGTGCCTGACGGCAGCTTGGGATTGTTAAAATAGGTCCGGCTATCCACTTGTACCACTCCGTGAAAACTGGCGACAAAATTGGTGTCAGCCGTGCTGAAGGAAAAACCGTTCTGGCCCAGGGAAATCTTTGGCCGGGACTTCGCCACTGCCGCAGCGTCCTCCTGGTCAATTTCCCGTTGTCGTTCCAGGATGCGGACTTTCTGGTCCAAATCCGCGACTGAAGGCGACGAAGGGGCCGCTACCGCCGGAGCTGAAGACTGTTGCTGATGTTCGAGGGCGTCGACTTTTTGTGCCAGTTCCTGGACTTCAGCTTTCAAGCCGTCAATTTCGGCGGCTTGGGCGGCGTTGGAGCCGCTTCCGTTGTCGGGCGGCGCATTGGTGCTGTCGGCTGCGGCTGCTGGCAGGGTGAGTTGAATGCTGGCGACCGAGGCGGCGGCCACGGTTGCGACGGCGAGTTTTTTGAGTTTAGTTTGTACTGTTCTCATTTTAACTTTTGTTTGATCGGTTTTTAATAGCGACTATTTGTGTCGTTGTTTGGTTCAAAATAAAAACCGGCTGTGAACCGGCTCTTAAAAACTAAAAACGACTAATCGTGTCGTTATTATCCATGTTCCAAGGGGGGCGTCAACTTTTTTTTGAATTATTTTAAATGCCCTCTCCGCCAATGAAACCGCTGGAAACCTCCTGCGAGGTCAGCGGAAGTCCCTTCGCCACGTCGGCCAGGGTCGCCTGATCCATGATGCCAGCCACATAATTACGGGCTTCAAAGAAAACCCGGCGAAAGCGGCAAACCGACTCCTGTGAGCATCTTACATAACCAGTTACGCTGACGCAGTCAATCGGCGCCAGAATCCCGTCAAAGTGGCGGACTACCTCGCCCATGGTGATTTTGGCAGGGCTTTTGGCGAGGAAATAACCGCCGCGAATCCCGGCTGTGCTGTCCACCCAACCTTGGGTTTTGAGGGCCAGCATGATCTGCTCGAGAAAACGTTTGGGAACGTCGTTGCGGCGCGCCAGTTCCCGGATGGGAATCGGCACACCACCAAAGTGATCCACTAGTGTGAACAAGGCGCGCAGGGCGTAATCGGTTCTTTTTGAAACCCGCATAATCGACAAACACGATAGCCATAGTCGACATTATGTCAACTTTTGATCAGGATAATGGGGAATGGGATTTTTCCCAAGAAGTCGATGCAGGATTGGCCGCCTGCATTTTATTTTAAGTCACATAGGTAACACCTTCTCCCAAGCAAATGGCGAATAGTTTTTGATTGTTGGCCCTGACTCAGTCAGATCTGCGGTTCCACCCGCAAAATAAAAATTTACTTTTTAGGGAACCAAGTGGTGGGTCATGAGTCTCACCTGTGTGCCTGTTCGTTAATTTAAAACCTATGTTCTCAAGCCAACAACACGGGTACCCGCGGCGCGCACCTTGATTGAAAAGAAAAATAAAATGGATTTTTGTCGCGCTCGTCGCAGGTTTTGCCTTGCTGCAACTTACGAATCCGCCGCGCACAAACCCGCCGGTCGTCCGCGATTTGATGGCCGTAAACCCGCCGCCGCCACCAATCGCCGCCATGCTGCACGCGGCATGTTACGATTGTCATTCCAGCCAAACACGGTGGCCTTGGTATTCTCACATCGCACCGATGTCCTGGCTGATCGCCAGCGACGTGGCGAAAGGCCGTCAACACCTGAACCTCTCTGTCTGGCCGGCTGACGATCCCGTGCACGCCGTCAAACTGCTCGATAAGATGAGCGATGCAATCGGCACCGGCGAAATGCCGTTGGATAAATATACCAAGCTTCATGCCGACGCCCGGTTCACCGAGATTCAGCGTAAGGAACTGACGGACTGGCTGGATGCGGAATCGGCCCGGCTGAAATCAGCGACTGGTAAATAGTTCAAAGCAGTTCAAAAATATAGTTGATCGATCTTAACCGATGAAGGATCGGTCCCTTTTGGGTTTCTACTTTGTTTCGGCCCGGTTGTATACCGCTTGAACTTAAAGTGCTGCCGGCATTCTGCCGGCAGATCAAACTCAACCCAAATGATAATTTAGACCTGTGGGCAGGATGGTCCGATGCCGGACTGGCAATTCAGCACTTTAGAAGCAAATCGCTTTAACCCACGATCCGGCCGCCTTCGTTGAGGAAGATGCCCTTGAAATTCATTTCCAGCGCCTGCGGGTTGGAAGCCTTTGAGAGGGCTTCCTTTTGGGTGACTTTGCCGGCTTTGACCAGGTTGAAGAGGCATTGATTGAACGTGATCATGCCGTCATCTGCGCCGGTCTCAACGGCAGCGGTTAATTTATCGAGCCGGTTTTCCTCGAGCATTTTTCGCACGACCGGGGAGTTGGTCATGATTTCGAGCGCCGGGGTCATTTTGCCGTCCACCGTGGGGACCATGCGCTGGCAAATGACGCCGCGCAATGTGCCCGCCAGCTGGCGGCGGATTTGCTCGCGTTCATCCGCCTTGAAAAAGTCCAGAATGCGCGTGATCGACTGGGCAGCGGTGGTGGTATGCAGGGTGGACAAAACCAAGTGGCCCGTGTCCGCCGCGCTCATGGCTGCGGTGAAGGTCACCGCATCACGCATTTCACCCAGCATGATGATGTCCGGATCCTGCCGCAAAACGTGCTTGAGCGCGCCATAGAAGTTCGCCGTATCCAGGCCGATTTCCCGCTGCTCAATGACGCATTGATTATCCTCAAAGACGAACTCGATGGGATCTTCCAAGGTGACAATGTGTTTTTTGAAATTGGCGTTGATGTGCTCGATCATGGCGGCGAGCGTCGTTGATTTGCCGGAGCCGGTGGAACCGGCCACCAGCAGGATGCCGCGGGGTGATTCTGCGAGGCCCTTGATTTGTTCCAACAGGCCCAGTTCCTCAAAACTGGCCACGTGATTTTTCACGTAGCGCATTGCCAGCGCCCAGGTGCCGCGCTGCTGGAAAATGTTGGTGCGGAAGCGGCCCACCTCGGGAAGATGGTAGGAAAAATCAACCTCCCGGTCATCTTCCAGTTTTTTCTTCATGTGGATCGGCGTCAGTTTATCCACCACGCCATTCAGCCATTCCGCAGTCGGGATCGGGCAATCAATTGAAATTAATTCGCGGTTGATGCGGAACACCACCGGCGTTCCGACCTTGATGTGCACATCCGAGGCGCCGCCCTGCATGGCGGTTTTAAGGATTTTGTGAAACAATTCCATGATGGGGTAAAAATAATCGATTCCTGGTCAAATGCCAGTCGAGAAATTTTCCGTGTCTTTCCGACTTGCGGCGGGTAAATATTCGGGGATGTCTAAGTACAAAATCGGAATCATCGGCGGCAGCGGCCTTTATTCCATCGAGGGTTTTACGAATCAAAAATGGGTTAAGGTCAAAACGCCCTTTGGTTCGCCTTCCGACGAATTGCTGACAGGCAAGCTCGCGGGCCGCGAGGTGGTTTTCCTGCCGCGCCACGGTCGGGGACACAGGGTGCTGCCAAGTGAACTCAATCATCGGGCGAATATCTGGGCGCTTAAGAAGCTGGGAGTGGCGTGGATCATCAGTGTGAGCGCCGTCGGTTCGCTGCAAAAGCAATATGCGCCCTGTGACATCGTCCTGCCTGACCAGTTTCTCGACCGCACCAAGCGGGATTTTGAGCATACTTTTTTCGGGCGCGGCATCGTGGGCCATATTGCCTTCGCCGACCCCGTTTGCGAGGAATTGCGAAAACTGCTGTTAAAGGCGGCCCGCCAGCAAAAGGCAAAGGTGCATGATGGAGGAACTTACGTGAATATGGAGGGTCCAGCCTTTAGCACCCGGGCGGAATCCATGGCGAATCACAAGGCCGGCTATGATGTCATCGGGATGACGAACCTGGGCGAAGCCAAGTGCGCGCGCGAAGACGAGATTGCTTACGCCACGATGGCCATGGTCACCGATTATGATTGCTGGAAGAGAGACGAGGCGCACGTCACGGTGGAAATGGTCATCGCCAACCTGACACGCAACGCCGCCGCTGCCAAGGCCATCATCACCCGGGTGATCCCGCAAATTCCGCTGGAACCGAACTGGCCGTGCCATTCCGCCTTGCAAAACGCCATTATGACCGACAAAAAGATGTGGCCGCGAAAAACGATTGCGGATTTGAAGCCGATCATTGAAAAGTATCTCGGGTAGCCCCAATATTTTTTACGCGATGATTCAATATCTTGATTTGCTGCGACACGTTCTTGAACACGGGAAATTCAAGGCTGACCGCACCGGCACCGGCACGTATTCGATGTTCGGGGCGCAAATCCGCTGTTCACTGCGCGATTCCTTTCCGCTGTTGACCACCAAGAAAGTTCACACCAAGTCCATTATCTACGAACTACTTTGGTTTCTGCGGGGGGACACGAACATCAAATGGCTTAAAGAACACGGTGTCAGCATCTGGGATGAATGGGCGGATGACGAGGGCAACCTTGGTCGCGTTTACGGGGCGCAGTGGACAGATTGGCGCACCGCCGACGGGCGTTCGATCAACCAGGTGGATGAAGTGGTTGCGCAGATCAAAAAAAATCCTGACAGCCGGCGTTTGATCGTTAGCGCTTGGAATCCCGGCGAGATCGGGGCGATGGCGCTGCCGCCTTGCCACACGCTCTTCCAGTTTTACGTCAGCGAAGGTGAGTTGAGCTGCCAGCTTTACCAGCGCAGCGCGGATATTTTCCTAGGGGTTCCTTTCAATATCGCCAGTTACGCGTTGCTCACGCTGATGGTCGCGCAGGTGTGCGGCCTGAGGGCCGGTGATTTCGTCCATACCTTCGGTGATTTACATCTCTATTCGAATCATATCGAGCAGGCGAAATTGCAACTTTCGCGTGAACCACGTCCGTTGCCGCGGATAAAATTGAATCCGGCCGTGACCGACATCCACGATTTCAAGTTTGAAGATTTTGAGTTGTTGAATTACGACCCCCACCCGGCCATCAAAGCGCCGGTGGCGGTGTGACCTATTTTGGAGAATTGGGCATGCAACGAATTCGGTTATTACTTTGGGCCTGCCGAGTTTTGGTAGGCTCTTTTGTGGAAAATATATTTCCAGCTTCAACCAAATCAAATATTTGATTTTTAGGAGCTAGAGCAAATTAAAAAATATTGTAGCCATTCGGTAAAGCAACAGGACTGGGCGGTTCTTTTGAGTTTTGGTTTCGGTTACGCTCCGTCGCAGGTCTTTTAGACATGCTTCATCGCGAAAGCCTCGCCAAAACATAAAAATAACTTGCCCCGAACGGATACACTATTTTTAAATTGCTCTAAAACTTGAGCGGCGGTCCCAGGATTTCCATGCCATGATCCGCCCAGAGTTGTTTTAAATCAATTTCCTGGTTTTTTGGGATTTCCTTCCCGATTTTGCTCATTTGCTTAAAAAAATCTTCCATGCTGCCGGCTGGTTGAAAGAGGACGAGCATCTGGCCCTCGCCGTCGCTAATCTTGGCGAAGGCATGGGGAATCTTACGCGGCGCAAACGCCGAGTCCCCCGGCTGCAGGCTCAAGGTGTCGTCGCCCACTTGCACGATGAATTCGCCGCGGATCACATAAAACCATTCGTCCTGAAAATGATGGCGGTGAAGTGCTGGACCACCCTTGGACTCACGAAACGTGTCATAGATGCAAAGATCACCGCCGGTATCCCTGCTCGACACCTTCAGATCAAAGCGCTCACCCATGATCAAAAGCTCGTCATTAATTCGGTCCTTTTGCGCACCAACCCGAAAACCTCTTGCAACACGGTCCGAATTGGTGACCTTGTTCTCGTCGGCCTTTGCTGCCACAGCGAAAACTGCCGCAGCCATGGAAAGTTTCATGAAATGTCGTCGTCTCATAGAGATATGGGAACAAGCAGGCTAACGCACTTAAAATGAGCCACGCCGGACCGAGGATGTCAACCGCGAAAGAGAACGCACCAGCGCAACGGCTCCAGTGAATTGTTAGCCAATTGCGTCATTTTCCATGCTTCCTGACCACACCGCACTCGACGATCCGTGACTGACGGTTTACTGCGGCCACAAAAAACCAATATGGAAAAATTCGCTTTGGTAAACGTAAACATCACAATTCGTGCCTCCTCAACTCCGGTATCGCCTGAAAGGGCAGATACGTTTCTGCTGCCGGTCAAATGAACCGTCGCGTCTCGCTGTTGGCATTGCTCGCAAAGCATAGAATTGTTGAGTGGCCTAACGACCAAGCAGTGAGCCAAAGCCGACTTGGGACGTTGACCGCATAGCGGAACTCACCACGTTAACGGCAGATGGCTCCATAAGATTGTTAGCTGTCCTTGCGAAATTCGCGCTCATCCAACATTCCTCATTTTCGCAGGCGTCCATTCCTTTGGATCAAATGGATTTCCGCCTTCTTTGTCCATCCTTTGACAGTTAAATACGTAAGGAACGAACGCGTCGCTCTCAGTGATGAGCTGACGCATGCGCGCATACGCTGCAAACCGCAAGCGGTCGAAATATATTCTCTCAAACGATCTTAGAAGTTCATTTATAACCGAGTGATTGGATTACCCCAACAGACAGTCAATGGTCGCTACCCCGACAACGCCCACGTCGGCGTCAAAGATGCGCCGAAGCTCGATGAATCGCTGGTCATGGCAAGGGCATTGCTGGTATGATTACGTCGTTATGCCAGTCCGCTATCTTGAGTTCGTGACAAGTTATGTGTCTGCTAAATTAGAAACGCTATGACCATCAAAGATAACGAATACCTCGACCTGCCGACCCCAAAGGGTCCGATGCGGACATATATCTTCCATCCGGCGGCCCCGGGAAAATATCCCGGCCTCGTCCTGTTCTCGGAAATTTTTCAGGTCACCGCGCCTATCCGGCGCACGGCAGCCTTGCTCGCTGGTCACGGTTTCGTCGTGGCCGTGCCGGAAATCTACCACGAATTTCTCCCCGCCGGCACCGTGCTCGCCTACGACCAGGCCGGCGCCGACAAGGGCAACGAACTTAAAACCACCAAGGAACTCACTAGCTACGATGACGACGCCCGTGCCGTGTTAGCCTGCCTGAAAGCGCATCCCGCCTGCACCGGCAAACTCGGCTCCATCGGTATCTGCATCGGCGGCCACCTTTCATTCCGCGCCGCGATGAACCCCGAGGTGCTCGCCGCGACGTGCTTTTACGCAACGGACATTCACAAGCACGGCCTCGCCAAGGGCATGTGCGACAATTCGCTGGACCGTATCAAAGAACTGAAAGGTGAGATGTTAATGATTTGGGGCCGCCAAGACCCGCACGTTCCGCGCGAGGGCAGGGCAATCGTGTACAACACCCTGGCCGATGCTGGCACTCATTTTACCTGGCACGAATTCAACGGCCAGCACGCCTTCCTCCGCGACGAAGGCCTGCGCTACGATCCCGCCCTCGCCATGCAGTCCTACGCCATGGCGCTGGAACTGTTCAAACGCAAGCTCGGCGAAGGTGATTTGCCAGCAGCCGAATCCGGCGGCCCGAAGGAATCGAAGCATTGACCTTCTCCGATTTCGAATCAATGCGCGCGGGACAATCCCGCTACGACCGCCTCTAGTGCCTCACATGTTCGCTGCCAACCGAGACTGCTCCGGATAATATCCGATATCATCAAAGGCCAGGCACGAATTGTCCTACGAAACTAACAGAGCATTGCGTCGTCACTAGGCAGCCTGAGACTCCCGAAGAGCTTGGCCGCATGATTCAAGTTGTGGCCGGTTCCTGTGTTGAGGAATATCGTTACTTTGGGACTGATACGGAGATTCTGCTCCGCCTGGTCGCGGCCGATCGCTAAAACCGATGCCACATAGTGGTTTACCCGCGTCGTTAGCTGTTTCCGACTTAAGTCAGGTCAAACTTCCTAAGCGGCGTAATTTCAGGCTGGGTTCGCCGAGAGTGCGGGAGGCGGACAAATCCACTTCGAATTCTGCCACCCAGTCGTTTTTCTCCTCGGGATCGACGAGCATTTGTTGAACGCGCCAGGATTTTTTATCCTCGGAAGGCGTGACGTAGGTGTGGCGGGCATTTCGGGCGTTGGGGTCCAGGCAGACATATTTGTGGTCGGTGTGGTAGGCGGCGAGGAATTCGGCCAGGCGATTTTGGGTCCAGGGCTGGCCGTCTGGATCGGCGGGGGAGGACAAGTTGGCGAGGGCGCTTTCGAAATCCCGGATGATCAGGCCGCGGAGGAAGGCGAAGATCTGTTGGCGGATGACAGCGGTGAAGGCTTTGGTGTCCCGGGTGATATCGCGGTCGGCTTCCTCGGCACCGGGCGGGCGGACTTCCTTGGATTCGGCGCGCTGATAATTGGGGTCGCGCATCTTTTCCCATTCGTCGAGGAGGCTGGAGTCGATCTGGCGGATCAGAGTGCCGAGATAGAGTTCCATTTCCTGAACGGTTTCGTTCTTGGCGGAGTCCGGCACGCTTTGGGAGAGGACTTTGAATACGCGGTTCAGGTAGCGCAGCAGGACGCCCTCGGCGCGGTGCAGTTCGTAATCGCGGATGTAGTCGGAGAAGGAGCGGAAGGATTCGAACATTTCGCGGGCGATGGATTTGAGACGGATGTTCTCCTGGCCGACCCAAGGATGCAGGTTGGCGAAGGCGTTGAACGTGGAATAGACGAACTCGCGGTTGGGTTTGGGGTATTCGAGCTTTTCGAGTTCCTCCATGCGCTGGTCGTATTCGATGCCTGCCATTTTCATCTCCGCCATCTTCTGGTCTTTCACTCGGTCAAGTTGTTTGCGCAGGATGATATCGGGGTCCTCAACGATGGACTCGACGAGCGTGAGCAAGATGAGCGCGTAGTCCGGCGCCTGCGGATCCATGAGGGGAATGGTGTGGTGCAGGTACAGCGACAGCGCCTGATCCATGGAAAAGTCCTCCTGTAATTCGACGTTCACGCGGAGATAGGAACCATCGGCGGTTTTGGGGATGATCTCGATGATTTTGCGCTCGACGAGGGAGCGGAATAATTGCCAGGCGCGTTTGAGGTGCGCGGGCTTTTGCCGGGGTGTCTCGTGGCAATCATGGATGAGGTGCTGCATGGCGCGGCAGCCATCGCCGGGACGACTCAGGACATTCAGGAGCATGCCGTGCGAGACCTGGAAGCGGGAAACGAGGCGTTCCGGCAGGGCGGCGATCAGGCGCACGTAGGTGTGCTTGTCCCAGTTCACGAAATTCTTTTCGGGCGGCTGGCGCTTGACGGTCTTTTTGCCATCGCGGGCGGATTTTTCCGAGAGTTTTAGATTTTCAATGACGTGTTCGGGGGCCTGGGCCACGACCAAGCCGAGGTCGTCAAAGCCTTTGCGTCCGGCACGCCCGCTGATCTGGTGGAAATCGCGGGCGGTGAGGATGACGGTCTTCTGGCCATCGAACTTGCAAAGGCGGGTGAAGAGGACGCTGCGAATGGGGACATTGACGCCGACGCCGAGGGTGTCGGTGCCGCAGATGACCTTGAGCAGACCTTTTTGCGCGAGTTGCTCGACGAGGACTCGGTATTTTGGGAGCAACCCCGCGTGATGGAGGCCGATCCCGTGCCGCAGCCATTTTTTGATCTCGGGGCCGTAGGGGCTGCTGAACTTGAAACCCTCCAGGGCGGCGGCGAGGGCGGCTTTTTCCTCGCGTGTGCAGACGTTGATGCTGGTGAAATCCTGGGCGCTTTGCGCGGCCTCGAGTTGGGTGAAGTGGACGACGTACACGGGGGCGCGTCCGCTGGAGACAAGGGTCTCCAAGGTTTTGGCGAGGGGCAGTTCCGAATACTCATGTTTCAGGGGCACGGGACGATCCGTGGAGGTGATGGTGGCGGTCGGTCGGCCGGTGAGACGGGTGAGTTCGGTCTCAAAAAATGAGGTCTCACCCATGGTGGCGGACATGAGGAGAAACCGGGTCTGTGGCAAGGTGAGGAGTGGTATCTGCCAGGCGACGCCGCGATCGCGATCGGCATAATAGTGGAATTCGTCCATGGCGACGTCCTGGACGTTGGCCGCCGTGCCCTCGCGCAAGGCGATGTTGGCGAGAATTTCAGCGGTGCAACAGAGGATGGGGGCGTCGTGATTGACGGTGGCGTCCCCGGTGCTGAGGCCGACGCGATTGGGGCCGAAATCGCGACAGAGGGCCATGAACTTCTCGTTAACCAGGGCCTTGATGGGGCAGGTGTAGATGGAGCGGCGGCCCTGGGAGATGGCCTGGAAATGCAGGGCGGTGGCAACGAGCGATTTGCCGGAGCCGGTGGGGGTGTTCAGGATGACATTTTTGTCCTCGAACAGTTCCAGAATGGCGGATTCCTGGGCGGGGTAAAGCTGGAGCTGGCGGCTTTCCGTGTATTCGAGAAAGCGTCCTAGCAAGGCGTCGTTGCCGGTGGACTGGTCCCCGGGCAGGAAATCATGGAGGTGCTTGGACACGATGGGCGGCTAGAGGGTTTGGCGGAACGACGGTTTCACGCCGGGGATGAGAAACGCTTGTGCGGATTTGGGCAAACAAAATCGGAATATCAGCCATGGAAAAACGGAGGCGGAACCTGAAATTTAACTGGAGAGAACGGAGGAAACGGAGCGGAACGGGGCAATTCCGAATGCCAATATTTGTAAGCACAGATGGAAATATGGGCACGTGTAAAAACCGAAGGCCGAAGCTCGAACTGGACCGGACAGAGTTGGGGCGTACAACACGAGTGGAATTCGATAACGGATCGTACGTCTGGGGGGTAAACTGATTGGTCTACATTATACCCTGGAAATGCACTTTTTGCCGTCAAACTCGATTTTCGTCGATTTTTTTGGCGCGGAGACTCAAGCTAGCGCTGGTGCTGAGCTTGCTAAGATAATCGGCAAGGATAAAAGTTTTGAGTTGTTCAATTACGACCCGCATCTTGCGGACTGTAAGAATACGGCGTACCGCAGGTTTCCAAACCTGCTGTATCGCCGATTTTCAAATCGGCAGGGCGTAGAAACGGCGCGGCGTTAGCGGGTTTGGAAACCCGCGATACAGCAGACTTGGAAGTCTGCGCTACAGGATGGTGCCTGAAAATCCTAGTCAGGCGGTTTGTGCGGGTGTTATTGCAGTGTAATTGAAATGAAATACTACAAAGCCATTGCGGCGATGTCGTTGAACCGGGTGATCGGTGCGGGGAACAAAATTCCCTGGCATCTGCCGGAAGATTTCAAGTGGTTCAAGCAGATGACGCTGGGCAACGTCATGGTGGTGGGGCGCAAAACGTTCGAAAGCCTGGGCCGGCCGCTGCCCAACCGAAAAAATCTGGTGCTGACCCGGCATCCCCAGCGGCTCATCAAAACGCATCCGGAAATCTTCGGGCAGTACCACGAATGGCGCGGTGGCAAGCACCTCAAACGCCCTTATCAATTCCATTTTTCCAAGCTGGGCGAGGTAAACGAGACGGAGATTTTTATTTTCAAATCGTTGGAAACCCTTGATCCAGAGGGGTTCTCAACTGATATTTTCATTTGCGGTGGGGCGGAGATTTACAAGCAGGCCCTGCCGCGTTGCTCCGATCTTTACCTTACCCTGGTGAAACGGGAGATTGAGGACGGGGATGCCTTTTTCCCTCCATTCGAGGACAAATTTGAATTGGTTGCAGAATTGCGGGATGATCCGGCCTTCAAGATCCTGCATTACCGGCATAAGTCTTTGGGAAAGTAAATTAAATATGCCTGACGGCTGCGAAGTATGGGCAGAGCAGCAGCTCTGGCCATACAAAAGCTAATATGAATCGGGTCAGGGCGGCGCCGAGGCGCCACCCAAAATGAAAAAACCGGCGGACTGTTTCCAGCCCGCCGGTTTTCTGTAATCTGATGTTATCGGAAGATTATTCCGATTTGACGGCTTCGTCGGCGGCGTCGAAGGCGTGTTGCAACGCCACGAGGTCTTCGCCGGGCTTGAGCGAGTCGAGTATCTTCTGTTCTTCCTTGATCTGCTCGTCGGTGTAGCTGGCCGCCTTGATCGACAGGCCGATACGGCGCTCGCCCTTGTCGATTTTCACCACGCGGGCCGAAACATCCTGTCCGGCTTTGAGCACGTTCTTGATCTTGTCCACGCGATCCTCGCTGATCTGGGAGATGTGAACGAGACCGTCGATATCGTGTTGCAGACCCACGAACGCGCCGAAGCTGGCGAGCTTGGTGACTTTGCCGGTGACGAGATCGCCAACCTTGTAGAGCTTCTCGATGTTGTCCCACGGATCGATTTCGAGCTGTTTGAGGCCGAGAGCGATGCGCTGGTTTGGACGATCGACTTCGAGCACGGTGGCTTCGACGATGTCGCCTTTCTTCATGACCTCGCTCGGATGGTTGATCTTGCGGGTCCAGGACATATCGGAAACGTGGATCATGCCGTCAATGCCTTCTTCCAATTCAACAAAGGCACCATAGCTGGTGAGGTTGCGGACCTGGCCTTTGACCTTCATGCCGACCGCATATTTGGCCGAGGCGCTGTCCCACGGATTGGATTCCAGCTGGCGGACGCCGAGCGAAATCTTCTGTTCGTCGCGATTGATGCCGAGCACGACCGCTTCGATTTCCTGGTCCTGCTTGAGGACGTCGCCGGGTTTGGCGATGCGCTTGGTCCAGGACAATTCGGTGACGTGGACGAGACCCTCGACACCGGGTTCGAGTTGCACAAAGGCGCCGTAGGGCACGAGGCTGACAACCTTGCCCTTGACCTTCTGGCCGACGGGATACTTCGCTTCGATGTTGTCCCAGGGATTGGTCATCTTCTGCTTCAGGCCGAGGCTGACGCGTTCCTTTTCCTTGTTCACGTCGAGCACGACAACGTCCAGTTCCTGGCCGACCTTCAGAATTTCGGAAGGATGAGCGAGGCGACCCCAGCTCATGTCGGTGATGTGGAGCAAGCCATCGAGGCCGTTCAAATCGATGAATGCGCCGAAATCGGTGATGTTCTTGACGGTGCCCTTGCGGATATCGCCCGGGGTCATCTCCGCCAGCAACTTGCTGCGTTTTTCGTTGCGCTCGGCTTCGATCAGTTCGCGGCGCGACAGAACGATGTTCTGGCGTTCCTGGTTGATCTTGACGACCTTGAATTCGTAGGTGTTGCCGACAAAGCCGGCGAGATTCTTCGGGGTGATGACGTCGATCTGGGAGGAGGGCAGGAAGGCTTCCACGCCGACATTGACGACCAGGCCGCCTTTGACGATGGATTTGACCTTACCGGTGATGATGCCGCCTTCGTTGCAGATGGTGAGGATTTTGTCCCAGTTCTTCTTAAATTCAGCCTTCTCGTGGGAGAGGACGACCGTGCCGTCCTTGTTTTCGAGTTTTTCGATGAGGACATCAATCTCGTCGCCAACCTTGACGGACTTGAGATCGATGAATTCGTTGCCGGGGATGATCCCTTCGCTTTTGTAGCCGATGTCCACCAGAACTTCTTTGGGGCGGACTTCGATGACGGTACCTTTGACGATTTCGCCTGTTGAGAAGAGCTTGTTGCTCTGCTTCAGGGCTTCTTCCATTGTAAGCATAACTTAACTGTATTGACGAACTAACGGGAGGCTTGTTTATCCGGGGTTTGAATGAACCCGAACTTGAAGACTCCATTGCCTAACTACCAAACGCTGCAACTGGCAACGGAGGTTAAAGGTTAGGTTGTTGGTTAACGGTTTTTTCTCAGCCTAAATGAACAATCCGCACACGCGGCGTTCAGGCAGTGTCCAGCATAGCGGAAACGGCAGTAAACGCAAGGGTTAAATGAGATTGGCTCCGCCGGCTTAAAGTTTGAGGCCCGGAGCGGCTTATTAGAACCACGAATCGAACCTCACTTCCAAAACGGGCATCGCACCCAGTGGGCAGGCTCGACTTCAACCAATTCCGGGATCTTATCGGAACATTCCGGTTTGGCAATCGGGCAGCGCGGCGCGAAACGGCAGCCGGGCGGGAAATTGCCAATGCGCGGGACGTTTCCAGGGATGGCGGAAAGCCGGTCGGTATCGCCGCGCAATTTCGGCACGGAATTCATCAGGGCTTTCGTGTAGGGATGCAGGGGGCGGCGAAGCAAATCGCCGGCGGAGGCAAGTTCCACCACCTGTCCCCCGTACATCACGGCCACCCGGTCGGCGATGTCTCCGACAATCCCCAAATTGTGGGTAATCAACAGGATCGCCATTCCCAACCGCTTTTTCAGGTCGCGTAAGAGATCAAGGATCTGGGCTTGAATGGTCACATCAAGCGCCGTCGTGGGTTCGTCGGCGACGAGTAATTTTGGCTCGCTCGCCAAGGCCATGGCAATCATCACTCGCTGCTGCATGCCGCCCGACATTTCGAAGGGATAATTCCTGATCCGCGATTCCGGCGCGGGAATGCCGACCAGCTTTAATAAACGAATGACTTCGGCGTCATTTGCCTGCTCCGGCCGGTGCAGCTTGAGCGACTCCTTGATTTGGTTGCCGATGCGGAACACGGGATTCAGGGAGGCGCCCGGATCCTGGAAAACGTAACTCACCACGCCGCCGCGGATTTCCTGGAGTTCACGCGTGGACATCTTCAGGGTGTCGCGCCCGTTCAAAAGAATTTCGCCGCCGACATAATTGGCAGGTGGCGCCGGCACCAACCGGGCGATGGACAGGGCGGTCACACTTTTCCCGCAGCCACTCTCACCGACGAGGCAGACGGTTTCGCCCGTGGCAATCGTGAGGGAGATGCCATCCACCGCGCGTGCCGCGTCCGTCCCCCGACCGAAGTCGAGCTTCAAATCCTTGATCTCCAGTAGGTTCATTATTTTGGAATCATGCTTTGGTGTCGGCCGCGTCCCGCAATCCGTCCCCTAAAAAGTTAAACGCCAGCACGGTGATAAAGATGGCCACCCCGGGTGCCAGCAACCACGGGTAATTTTTCATATACTCCGTATTTTGCGCTGCATTGAGCATCAAACCCCAGCTGGCGCTCGGCTCCTGGATGCCGACGCCAAGATAACTCAAGTCCACCTCGCCCAGGATATAATAGGGCACGCTCAACGTGGCGGCGACAATCACGTAAGAAAAGGTATTGGGCAAAATATGGCGCACAATGATTTTTAAATGCGATTGGCCCATGGCGCGCGCAGCCAGGACGAATGGCTGTTCGCAGAGCGACAGCGTCATCCCGCGGATCACCCGCGCCATGCCCGCCCAACGAATGAAGCTGTAGATGATGATGATGATGCCATAAACCTGGGCTGAACTGATGTTCGCCGGAAAAGTATTACGCAGCGCGATCACCATATACAGCGTGGGGACGGACATGATCAACTCGCACCATCGCATGATTACATTATCGGTCGGGCCACCGAAATATCCCGATATTCCGCCGATGAGCAGGCCAAGAGTGAAGGAGATGACAATGCCGATGATCCCGATGGAGAGCGAAATCTCCGAGCCGTATAGCAAGCGCGACAAGATATCACGCCCGTATTGGTCGGTTCCCAAAAGGTAAACGGGATAATTGTCATTCCCGGTGCCAAATAAATGGATCGAAAACGGAATCAGGCCGAGCAGGCGATATGCATCGCCGTGAACGAAGAAATGGAGCGGCACGCTGTCACCTGGGTCCCGGCGATAGACGCAATCCCCGGGCAGATGTTCATAACGAGGGATGGCCACGTGAAATCCGGAAATTTTCGGCCAGGTGGGAGGATGAAAGAAACGGTCGTGATCCTGTCGGACGTAATCATAAGGCGAAATGAAGCCGGCAAAAATCGCCAAGGCGTACAAAAATAGCAACAGTCCGCCGCCTAACATGGCGATTCTGCGCGATTTAAGGCGTTGCCAGAAGATTCGCCAAGGCGAAAGGGGTACGGGAGATTCGACGGCAGGGTTGGAGTCGCTGGTGGTCATGCCTTATTTGAGACGGATGCGCGGATCGCTCCACGCCAGCAGCAAGTCGGCGACGAAATTACCAACCACGAGCAACACTGTCGCCATGACGACGCAGTCCACCACGACATAGGAATCCTTTTGAAAAAACGCCTCCATGGTAAGCCGGCCGAGACCCGGCCACGCCATGATGTTCTCGACGATAAACGCGCCGCTCAACAAGCCCGCGAGGGAATAGCCGAAAATGGTGAGCAGGGGATTGATCGCGTTGCGCAGCGCGTGCTTGTAAATCACCCAGCCCTGGCTGAGACCCCGGGCGCGGGCGGCCACCACATATTCCGCGCGCAAGGTATCGAGCAGGTTGCCGCGCATCTGGCGCATGATGCCAGCGAGGTCGCTGGCGGCGAGGACGATCGCGGGCAGAATGAGATGACGCACATAATCCCAAAGTTGTTGTCCCGGCGACATCAGGTCATGCATCGGGCTGGATGCCCCGCCGACCGGAAACCAGCCGGTGGCGGCCGCGAACCAAAGCGCCAGCAGCGCCAGCAGGATGTCCGGGATGGACAAACCGGCGAACGCAATGAGCGAACAGGTGTGGTCCACCCAGGAATTTTTCCGGACTGCCGCCCAGATGCCAAGCGGGATCGCGACTGCCCAGGCAATGATCAGGGCGAAGAACGAGAGGAGAAAGGTGTTCCACAAACGGGCGAGAATGAGGGAGGTGGCGGGGATCTTGTAAGCCATGGAGTATCCAAGGTCGCCGCTCAAAACATTTTTGACCCAGAAAAAATATTGCACGTACCACGGTCGATCCAAGTGGAATTGAGCTTTCAGGCGGGCGATGGTTTCCGGGGAGATTTGCGGGTTTTGGGAGAGGGCGGAAAAGTAATTGCCCGGCGCGAGCGACATGAGGAGAAAGGTCAGGAGTGACACGCCCACGAGGAGCGGAATCATATGAAGTAATCGTTTCAGGACAAAGGTCAACATCGCTGCGGCCAAGTCACGATGACAAAAAAGGTTGCCGCGCGCGATAAAAAACTCAATTTTGATCGTTGAAGAGATGCTTTCGAAGATACCATTGAACGAAATGAAAAAACGATTCACCGGAGCCGCCGCGCTGCTTGCCCTTACGATTCTGCTTTCCGGTTGCGGCAAGAGTGCCTCCCCGGAAAAATCCGCTGCGAGTGAGCCGCTACCTGACCCGCCACTGGCAGCACCATGCGCCCCAGGTACGCCGGGCGGCCGCTTGGTCATTGCCTCGTTTGGCGATCCGAAGACCTTTAATCCCATCACCGGAAACGAGCAGTCCTCCGAGGAAATCTACCGGCACCTGTTTGCCAGCCTCACCGGAATGGACACCCCGTCCCAGCAGGTTGAAGAGGGTTTGGCCTGCTTCTGGACCAATACCCCAGATGGAAAAACCTGGACCTTCAGGCTTCGCAAAAACCTGCGCTGGAGCGATGGTCAGCCACTCACGGCGGACGACGTTGTGTTCACATGGAATGATGTCATCTACAACCCTGACATTGACAACGTCATGCGTGATGCCTTCATCGTTCACGGGAAAAAATTTGTCATCTCGAAGATCGACGACCTGACGGTCCAAGTGGATACCCCGGAGGTGTATGCGCCGTTTTTGAACAATTTTGGCGGGGTGCCGATCGTGCCGAAGCATATTCTCGCGCCGACGGTGGCTGACAAGACGTTCACCTCCGCCTATGGTGTGAATTGGGCTCCCAGCCAAATCATTGGTTCGGGGCCTTTCCGGCTGAAGAGCTATTCGCCGGCGCAATCGTTGCTGCTGGAGCGCAATCCTTATTTCTTTGAAGTGGACACCAATGGCGGGCGTTTGCCTTACTTTGACAACATCATTTACACGGTCGTGCCGGACATGAACGCCGTTTCACTGGGCTTTTTGAGTGGTGAAAGTGACGTGGACGACTTGGTTCTTCCGTATGAGTACGAACATTTCAAAGCCGCTTCTGCCTCCGGAAAATTCAAATTGCTTGAACCGGGCATTGGCCTGGAAACGTCGTTTTTCTGGTTCAATGAAAACACGAATGTGGACAAAAGCGGCAAGCCGCTTGTGAACCCCACCAAGCTTAAATGGTTCCGCAACCAGAAGTTCCGGCAAGCCTGCGCTTATGCGATCGACCGCGAGGCGATCATTGGCTCAGTCTACAGCGGTCGTGCCATTCCTAATTACGGGTTTGTGACACCTGGCAACAAAAAATGGTATGATCCCAACAGCACCAAATACCCCCATGATCCAGCCAAGGCGATCGAATTGTTAAAGGAAATTGGCATTGCAAAGCGCAATGGTGATGATTTCCTGACCGACGGCGACGGCAATCGGGTTGAATTTGTCCTCAATACCAACACCGGAAATGGCGCTCGCGAAAAGACTGCCGTTCTGATCCAGAATGACTTGCAAAAAATCGGCATCCGCGTAATTCCGCAATCGATTGAGTTTAACAGCCTCGTTGAAAAGATCGATGTGAGCTATGACTACGAGTGCGTACTACTGGGATTGGCCGGGGGCGGTATCGACCCCTCTGACGACATGAATGTCGTTAAATCAAGCGGTTTTACTCATCAATGGTTTCCCCGCCAGAAAAGCCCTTCAACGGATTGGGAGGCCCGGCTCGATTACTTGATGGACGCCCAAAATACGACCCTGGATTTTAATGAGCGCAAAAAGGATTATAACGAGGTGCAGGAAATTCTCGCCGACCAGGTGCCCATGATCTACACCGTAACGCCTTATTATTACGCCGCCGTGCGATCCGACGTCGGCAATCTGCGTGCCACGTCGTTGAGTATTTACCGCGCCACCTGGAACATCGAAGAACTTTATTTCCAGAAGTGAATTGGTCTTCGCTTATTGGACCCCGAAAATATTTCCCAGGACGCCCATTGTGCCGTACATGGCGCTGGCAAGAAGTTCTCTCACTATCGGGATCTGCAACACGAAAATCACGATAATGAATCCAAAGCGGGAGAAGTTATGATAGGTCTCCCAGGTCATTCCGGTCGCCACGCGCAACAGGTGCGAACCATCGAGCGGCGGAATTGGAATGAGATTGAAAAAGCACAGGAGCAGACTCAGTTGCGTTGCCTGGACGCAATATTCGGCGATACCAAGGGAGTGCATCACCAGGCCCGCGCGCGCCCCGGCCATGAGCAGCACAGCCAGCAACAGGTTCATCCCGGGGCCCGCCATGGTTACCAGGACGTCGTCGACATTTTTATTCCGCAAATTATCGGGGTTCACCGGCACCGGTTTCGCCCAGCCGATCATAAAACGGCTCGCTCCACTTGGCAGAAAAATCATCAGCAGGGGCAGGATCACGGTGCCAACCGGGTCGATGTGGACCAGCGGATTCAGCGAGACCCGGCCCTGAAGTCGCGCAGTATCGTCCCCGCACCGCCAGGCGGTCCAAGCGTGGCCGAATTCGTGAAAAGTCAGCAGCGCCACGAGCATCAAGTATTGAATCAGTCCGTCAGCAATGTCCATTTTCGCCAGCGTAGCTTTTGCCGGGGCACGAGTCGAGCGCATGAATTTTCTTTGGCGCGGCGATGAAATCGATTTAACCTCTCCCCGTCAATCATTGAAACCATAACACGAAATCAAACATATGTCCTTGCTTGCCGGAAAAACGGGTATTGTCTTTGGGGTTGCCAACAAACGCTCAATCGCCTGGGCCATCGCCCAGGCCTGGCACAAGGCCGGCGCCAAGCTCGCCTTCACCTATCAAGGGGAACGCCTGAAGGATAATGTCGAGGAATTAGCCGGGACGTTCGGCGCCGACACCTTGATCCTGCCGTGCGATGTAACCCGTGATGAGGATATCGCGCACGTTTTCAAGGAAGTGGGTGCCAAATTTGGCAAACTCGATCTGCTGCTCCACTCCGTTGCTTATGCCCCAAAAGACGCCTTGGAGGGCAAATTCGTCAATACGAGCCGCGAGGCCTTCCGGGTGGCGCACGACGTGAGCGCCTATTCACTGGTGGCCCTTGCGCGTGCGGCCTCGCCCTTGATGACCGACGGCGGCAGCATCGTTGCCATGAGCTATTACGGGGCGGAAAAGGTGGTGCCCCACTATAATGTCATGGGCGTCGCTAAGGCCGCCCTGGAAGCGAGCACGCGCTATCTGGCTTATGATCTCGGCCCCCTAAAAATCCGGGTGAATTGCATTAGCGCGGGTCCGGTCAATACCCTGGCGGCGCGCGGCATTTCCGGCTTTATGGAAATGCTGAAACACTACGAAGCACATGCGCCACTTAAACGAAACGTGACGCCGGATGAATTGGGTGCCACCGGTGCCTTCCTCGCGAGTGATGGCGCGGCGGCCATTACTGGCCAGGTTCTTTACGTCGATGCCGGCTACCAAATCATGGGAATGTAAAGTTAGGCCGTGTTCGGACGGCGACCATGTTTCCCAATGTGCTTCCGGCATCTTGCCGGAAGCACTGAAATCGTGCGAGTGTAGTGCCATCCACTGAGCGTTTGTAGGGACTGGACCGCAGACCCGATTTTTATTCATTTTGATCTTCCGGCAGGATGCCGGAAGCACTTTTTGAAGTGGCTCCGTTCGGCTGGGGTTTTTGCAAAAAGATTCTAATCCGGCCGTTTCATCTCAAAGCGGTCGCGCGTGCGGCAATACCAGTGTGGCGATGCCATGCGCCCGATCGTGAACAACTTGTCGGTTTTGATTCGCTGCTTTACCGGGTCGAACAATTCATCGCGCAGGTGAAGCCGTTTGATCAGGCCGATGACCACACGGTTGCCGCCGATTTGCAGTGTGCCCCATTCGGCGCATTCCAGGCTCGCCGGCGATTCCACAATCCGAGGCGGTTTTACGATGGAGGAAGGAGCGGCTGTCAGACCGGCCCGCGTCAGCTCATTTTCCCCGAACGGCAGTGAAGCGGCGCATTCGTTCATCGCGGAGGCGATATTTTCGTCCACCAAATTGACGACGAATTCATGTGTGCTGCGAATGTTCAATGCGGTGTCTTTGGGGGTTCCGTTATCACGGTCGCCCGGGGCAAAACCGCAAATGGGTGGATTGGCGCCCAAAAGGTTAAAGAAACTGAAGGGTGCGGCGTTCACTCGTCCGTCTTTGCTGATGGTTGTGACCAGCGCGATGGGTCGCGGCGTCACGAGGCTGGCCAGCAGGGTGTAGGCCCGGCTGGCATATTCCTTTTCGAGATCAAGTTCCATGCGCCTTCACCTTAAGTTGGAAACGATGCTTGTGCAATGAATCGTCCCCGGTCAGCCCAACCGCCACATCCTGGGCGACTCATAAACAACTCTGCGACAGCAGCAATCCCGGTTCAGGAACGTTTACAGAGAAACACCCCTTCCTCACCCGATTCCGCCAACCATTGGTCTTGAATCTTCAGTCCGTGTCGGGCAAGCAGCTTGCTGACCCGGTCCGGTGTGTAGCGGTAAGAAAAGAAAAGCCGGATTGAATCACCGCGCCGGAATTTGAATTTCTGGCCATGAACCTGAATTTCCCGCGCATTTAAGAATCGGAACTTGGCTGAGACGCGCTTTAATTGTTTCACGCCTTCCTCAATTCCAAAATCAACCCGGCCATCCCTGTGCTTGATACCGAGATCGAGCAAAAAGGTCATCAGCCAGTCTCGCGTCAGCGCATTGTCGTACTGGGGTAAAATTGTCTCCATGCCGCGCTCGTAATCCTCCCCCGGCGCGAGGTTGGCGCTAAACAGGAGGGAATCCTTTTTTTGAACAAGAGCGGATAGCTTTGGCAAAATATTTTCGGGCTCGAAATTTGGAATCATGCCAAAAAAAGTGAAAATCGACGGCCGCGGAGTGGCCAGCACCGTCGGAAGATCGTCGGCGGAGGCCAAATCACAAACCAGGGGAAAGCAATTTTTTGCCGGTAAAACTTCCAGCGCCGCTTTGCGCGCGACCAGCGTCATGGCCACGCTGACATCGCACGGGGTGTAGGAAATGTCCCGCCTGGATTTTTTCAAGAGCATTAACAGCCGGGTGTCCTTTTGACCGCCACCACAGCCGAGGCCAATTACGTTGAGCCGCTTCGAGGTGATCCTTTCCGCCGCCGCCGCGAAGGCTCCCTCGTAAATATCCAAAACGTTCCGGTCCGTGCGCGCGGGCGAATGTGCTTCATGCAACGCCAACCATTTATTCGTTTGCTTGAGGCTGTCGTAATGGAATTTATGGTTGATTCGCCGTTGCCGGAGCGAAGCCAGGAGATCGCGTTGAACGCTTTCGGGATACTGGCTGGAATGAATTGTGACGCCGGTGGTGGTCATGAGTCAGGCGGAGGTATTGGCCAAGCGCGCCACGTAAGCACCGTCCACTTGGTCGGCAAAGGGCGACAGTTCGCGGGCGGATTCGATTTTGAAATTGGAACGGTTGGCGAGAAATTCCTGCACCTGTTGGGAATTTTCCTCCGGTTCCAGACTGCAAGTGCTATAGACCAGGATTCCGCCAGGTTTGAGGAGCTGCGCGGCCAATTCGAGCAGCTCGCGTTGCGTCTTCTGGAGGCGCAAGATTTCATCCGTCGATATCCGCCAGCGGAGATCCACACGTCGGCCGAACACGCCAGTGTTCGAACAAGGTGCATCGACCAGGACGCGGTCAAATGTCCCCACACTCAGGCTGGGATCCAGGGTGGACACCAAGTCGTTTTGGGCGCAGGTAATTCCCAGGCGCCGGCAATTTTCCCGCACCAATTTGAGCCGTTCCTCCGAAATATCGGTGGCCACGAGCCGACCCTGATTTTGGATCTGTTGGGCGATGAAAGCCGTCTTGCCGCCCGGTGCGGCGCACAGGTCCAGAATGGTTTCGCCGGGGCGGGCGCCGAGTCGGTTGACGGCGAGCAGGGTGCTTGGGTCCTGAATGTAAAACCGGCCTTCCCGGAAACTGGGTAACGCCGCCAGCGGTGGATGTGATTTTAACTCGAAGACCAGATTTTCGCCGGTCCAATCGCGAGTGAAAAAATCGTATTCAACCTTTTCATCTTTCCATCGCTCCAGCAAGGCCTTGGCTGCTGCATCAATGCCATCCAGACCATCTGGGGCGGTTTTAAGCGTGTTGACGCGGGCATAGGTTTTCGGTGGGCGATTATTCCATTCCAGGAGTCGAACCAGGTTGGCTTCGCCAAAATGCCTGCGCCACCGCTCCACGAGCCACGCCGGTTGGGAATAACCGAGGGCGGGCTGACGGATTTTCAGGTCCTCGATCTCTTTCCTGATGGCGTCCGTCTCGCGCAGGCAGCCTCGCAGGACGGCGTTGATGAAGCCGGACTGGGAAGCGAACCCGCTCCGCTTGGCCAGTTCGACCGATTCATGGACAGCGGCATGCGGCGGAATGCGATCCAACCAGAAGATTTGATAAAGCCCCAGGCGGAGCAGGTTCTGCAGCGCGGGCTTCTGCGGCCGGCCGTCCGTTTTGCGGGCGATCAGCCAGTCGAGGGTGGCCTGCTGGCGAACCACGCCGTAGACTATTTCCAAACACAGGCCGCGATCGGAAGGGGAAAGTGATGCCCGTGCCAGGGCGTTTTCCAGCAAATTTTCCGTAAACTCATCTCCCGTTTCACGTTGCCTTAAAACGCGGGCAGCAATTTGTCTTGGATTTTGGTCGTTCAAATCGTTTAATGTTGGCAACCTTGTTTACAGACGCGAGATTAAAAACCTTATGAGAGATGAATTCGAGAAACTGGCGGCGGCGGGAAAAATCGAAGGCAAACACGTGGAAGCGCTGACCCAGCTGGTTGAGGGTGGCTATTGCTCTCATCGTAGTTGGGGGTTCGGCAAGATCCGGACCGTCGACACAGTCTTCGCCCGCTTCACGATTGATTTTCCGGGCAAACCCGCCCACACCATGGATCTGGCCTTTGCCGCCGAGTCGCTCAAACCAATTCCCAAAAACCATATCCTTGCACGCAAGGCGGCCGATCTCGATGCCATCCGCCACCTGGCAGCCCATCATCTCGACCTGATTAAAATCGTGTTGAGCAGTTTTGACGGCAAGGCCACCGTCGACCAGATCCAACAATCGTTGGTGCCGGACGTGATCCGGGACGATTGGAAAAAGTGGTGGGAGACAGCCAAGCGCGAAATGAAGAAGGACGGTCATTTTATTGTGCCGATCAAAAAAACCGAGCCGGTTGTTTATCAGGCGGAGGAAACATCCCTACAAGCCCGTTCGCTCGCCGATTTTCGCGCGGCCAAAGGCCTCAAAGCGCGGGTCACTGTGGTGGCGGAAGTTCTCAAAGTGGTGTCGGATTTGAGCGACAAGGCTGGTGCCGCCAATGAAATCATTGCCGCGCTGAATGCGGATATTGTCTCCCATCAACGCACGCAGCCTTCGGTCGCGCTGGAGGCGATTTTTGCGCGGGACGAATTGCAGCACGCCGCCGGCGTTCCGCCCACTGCTGGCGAAGTAACTGCCGCGCAAATCTGGCTGCAGGACGGCATTAAATTCGGTCCCTTGGTGGAAACCATCCCGGCCGCCAAGCATCATCGCGCTTTGGAATCATTCCGCGAGGCAAATCCCGAGCGCTGGTTCGAAATCCTACGGGGGGCGATCAATCTGGTTTCAGCGAAGCTCGCCAAGGAGTTTGCCTCGATGCTCATTCAGCAGGGAAAACTGGATCCGCTCAAGGAAACGCTGGCCCGCCTGATCAATCAACACACTGCGAGCAGTGAATTGCTGTTGTGGTTTGGTCGCGAGCGCAACGACGATTTTGTCGATATTCTGGGGCCGGAAGTTTTCCGGGCGATGCTCACGGCCATGGAACGCGACCAATTCAATGAGAAACGCTCCAACCGCCTCCGTGATTTCATTCTGGAGGACCAACAATTGCTCGGGGAATTGACCGCCTCCGCCGATATCGAAGTGATCAAAGATTTGACGCGCGCGTTGAAATTGTCGCCGGTGTTCGATGACATGGACAAACGTTCGCTGCTCGCGCGGCTGGTCAAGGCTCACCCGGCGGTGCAATCGCTCATTAGTGGCGAGCAGACCAAGCAGGACTCCAGCTTGATTGTTTCGTGGGAGAGCCTTGAGCGCCGACGCCTGGAATACCAGGAATTGGTGCAGAAAAAGATTCCGGCCAACTCCAAGGAAATCGCCATTGCGCGCAGTTACGGGGATTTGCGGGAAAATCATGAATACAAGGCGGCCAAGGAAATGCAAAAGGTTTTGCTGCGTCAAAAGGACGAGCTGGAAGCTGCTCTGACCCGGGCGCGTGGCCAGGATTTCCTGAATATTAAAACCGACGTCGTTGCCCCTGGCACCATTGTTCGCGTTACCGATTTGCAATCCGGGCAGGCCGAATCGTTCACCATCCTCGGCGCCTGGGATTCTGACCCGGACAAGGGAGTGATCAGCTATCTGACCCCGGTCGCGCAGGCCCTCATCAACCATAAGGTAGGGGACGAGGTGGAAGCTGAGATGCATGGTACTAAACGGCGTCAACGCATTGAAAAAATTGAGGCCTGGAAAACGGAGGCGGCGACGGCCTGACTCATGCCGGCAGGCTGCGTGCCTTGCCAAACAGTACAGCCAATTTAAAAGGCACGAAGCGAGCGCTTCGTGCCTTTGCCGATTACGGGGTAAGAGTGGATCAGGCCTTGCCGCCGAACGAAGCATAGTCGTCCATGTCCAACACATCGAACCAAGTCGAGATGTCGGTGCGCTTGGGTGCGCCGGCTTTGTGCAGGCCGTTAAAATATTCCCGCGAATCCGGATTGTCGGGGGATCGGTTTTCCTGATAGGCCGACCAGGCGAGGATTTCGGGGGTGGTGCGTTTGTGTTTGGCGTGGGCGTTGATCCATTCCAGGACTTCGGTGTCGCTTTTGTCCAACTGTTTCTTCAAGGCTTCGGGATCAATGCCGACGAAGTCGAGGAATCCCATATCGAGGGGGCAGGCGTAATGATAATCACCATTTTTACCGGCCAGCGTGGCCCGGCCCTTGTCGAGGCAACGCGGGAGAATTACATAGCCACCGAGCCGGACCCGGGTGCTGCGCGGAGGGAATTTGGTCAAATCAGGTGTGTGCAATGACATAATTATTGATTTTTTTCATGGCGGCGTTCCGGCAACGCGCCGGAATTGGCCTCAAAGCACTCTGCCGTGAAAATGCTGAATTGCAAGTCGGGCTCATAAATTTTACTTTAAACGCGTGAAACACTCCGGCAAAGCCGCACAGTCCGCCCTGAAACTGATTTTTCTATCGCTGGCAGCCGTCGTCGGGGCGCTGGCAATGGCGCTGCTAGGCAAGGTGATTGGCACTTTTGTACTGGATTACCTGACTTGGGTGCTGTTCAGCTTGTGGGGTCTGTTTGTTATTTTTACATTCTATTTTTTCCGCGATCCGGACCCAATGACCCCCACCGGTCCCAATCTCGTTATCGCGCCCGGACATGGCAAGGTTGACACCATCGATACCACGACAGAAACCGACTTCATGGGTGGCCAATGCCAGCGGATTTCGATTTTTCTTTCCGTCTTTGACGTCCACGTTCAGAACTCGCCGGTGACAGGTACAATCGGCTACTTCAAGCACACTCCCGGACAATACTTGAACGCCATGCGCGCGGATTGCGCGCTCTACAATGAGAATGTCCTGATGGGAATTAATTCGCTGGAACCCGCTGGCACCAAAGTCGGCGTGCGTTTGATAGCCGGTTTGATTGCCCGCCGGATAGTCCCTTGGGTGACGCAGAACGATCCCGTGCTGCGCGGCGAGCGCATTAGTCTGATTCAGTTTGGTTCCCGGGTGGACGTTTATCTTCCCGTCGGCGCCAAGATAAAAGTCCAGTTGGGCGAACGCGTTGTGGGCGGGCAGTCCGTGCTGGCAGAACTTGTTGCAAACCATGGCTGATCATCCTGAACATCCGCCCGCTCCGGCCGGCGATGGACAAAAGCTAAAGATCTATTTCCTGCCCAATCTACTGACGGCGGGAAATTTATTCTGCGGCTTCGTTGCGCTCACCCGGATTGTGGAGGCCAACATTGATCTTGGCGATTACAGCCAGATTAAAATCGCACTTGGCTTCATTTTGCTGGCCTGCATTTTTGACCTGTTCGACGGCCGCGTCGCCCGCATGGGCGGACACGAAAGCCCCTTCGGGCGCGAATTTGACTCGCTGGCTGATTTGATTTCCTTTGGCGCGGCTCCAGCCTTCCTGGTACACCGGGTGGTACTGCACGATGTATTCACCGGGGATTACCAGGAATTGGGCTGGTTCATCGCTTCCATTTATCTAATCTGCGGTGCCTTCCGGCTGGCGCGATTCAATTGCCTCTCGGCCATGAACGCGCCGGGCGCGGGGAAAGACTTTCTTGGCTTCCCGATTCCATCAGCCGCGGGTCTGGTGGCTTCCTTGACCCTGTTCATCATCAAGCTGAACGAAAAAGAAAAGGACCTGGGACATTGGGCTTATTTATTGCCGGTGGTGCTGGTTTTTCTGTCGGCCATGATGGTTAGCGAGGTGCGTTATCCCAGTTTCAAATCATTGGGACTGCGTTCAACCACGACGTTCCTGAAAGTGGTGGTCGGCGCCATCTTCCTCGGTTGTCTCCTGATTTTGCGGGACAAGATCATCTATTATGTGCTGCCGTTGTTCTTTACCGCCTATCTGCTTTACGGATTCATCCGTCCGCATATCTCCCGCACCTGGCGCCGGGAGATTGAGGAAGACGAGGATGAATCCGAGTCCGCCTCCTGACCTGATGCGTTCTCACTCCATCATTATGGCCGGGTTGGCCGGCTTTTTCTGCTCGCTGGTTTTCTCCTCGGTCCCCGTCGGGCCGATCAATTTAACCATCCTCAACGAAGGCTCGCGCCGGGGCTTTGCGTGGGGCCTCCTGATTGGCATGGGCGCGGCTGTGATGGAGGTGATTTACTGTAGTATTGCTTTTACTGGATTCTCATCGTTTCTCGATAACAGCGCTGTCAAGGCAACCATGCAGGTCTGCAGCTTTGTCTTTCTGCTGTTTCTCGGCACCAAATTCATGATGGCGCAATCAGTTAACGTGCCGAGTTCACTGGATAGCGCCTCGGCCAAGCTCGAGGCCAGTCTCGACAAAAAATTGCATCCCCATTCGGCCTTCATGACCGGCTTTGTACGCGTCATGGGCAATCTGGGCATACTCCTGACTTGGGTGGTCATGGCGGCTTATTTGATGTCCCACGAAGCCTCGTTCACCTCGCGCAGTTGGGTGGCCGACCGATTAGCCTCCAAAATCGCCTGTGTCACCGGCGTCGCCCTCGGGACCAGCCTGTGGTTCCTGGTATTGAGTTACAGCGTTTCCCGCGGGCACGGAAAATTCAGCCAGAAGACCTTGTTGCAAATGCAGCACCTCTCCGGCTTTTGTTTGCTCATGGCCGGCATTTATGGTGGCATTCATGTTATCTGGCAATTGACCCGCCATCGCGTCTGAACCGGCCCGGTTAGACTGATTGAAATAAACTGATTTTGGATTCAACCCACTTAAAAAACTAATTTATGCTTAAAGCTGGAATTGTCGGATTGCCTAATGTTGGCAAATCAACCCTGTTCAACGCCGTGACGCGCACGCGCAAGGCCGAGGCTGCAAACTACCCTTTCTGCACGATCGATCCGAATATCGGCATCGTCACCGTGCCGGATGCGCGCCTGGAGGTGCTCAAGTCGATCGCCAAAACGAGCGTCATCATCCCGGCCGCCGTCGAATTCGTGGATATCGCCGGACTGGTCAAAGGCGCCGCCCAAGGCGAAGGGCTTGGCAATAAATTCCTGACCCATATCCGTGAAGTGGACGCGATCGTCCAAGTCGTCCGCTGTTTCGAGGATGCTGATATTCATCACGTCACGGGCAGCGTTGATCCCGTGCGCGACATTGAAATCATCAACACCGAACTGGTCATCGCGGATTTGGACAACATTAAAAAACGCCGAGAAAAACTGGCCAAGGACGTGAAGCGGGGCGATAAGGCGGCCGTGGCGGAAGACACCGTGCTCGCCAAGTTTGAGCCCGTCTTGGACTCCGGCAAGCTGGCGTTGACCGTGCATCTCACCCCCGAGGAAAAGGTCGTGGCAAAGTCCTTTTTCCTCCTCACGGACAAACCAACCATTTTCGCCTGCAACGTCAAGGAGTCCGACCTCGCCACCGCCGACACGAATGCCTTCGTCCAGAAAGTGCGCGAATACGTCAAAACGCACCTCGCCTGTGAAGCGGTGGTCATCAGCGCCCAAATCGAAAGCGACCTCATCGATTTGTCTGAAGCCGAAGCCAAGGAATTCTTGAAGGAACTCGGCGTGAGCGAGTCGGGTGTTGGCGCACTCATCCGTGGAACTTATCATTTACTCGGGTTGCGGACCTATTTCACCGCCGGGGAAAAAGAGGTTCGCGCCTGGACAATCCACGCGGGAGATACTGCCCCCAAGGCCGCGGGTGTGATTCATTCCGATTTCGAGCGCGGATTCATCAAGGCGGAAACCGTTGCCTACGAAGATCTGGTCAAGTGCGGTTCCGTCGCCGCCGCACGCGAGAAGGGATTGTACCGTATGGAAGGCAAAGAGTACGTCGTCAAAGACGGTGACGTGCTGCTGTTCAAATTCAATGTGTAAAAGGCCAAGGTGGGGCGAGACTCGGTTTGTGCGCTGGCTGTTATGGTTTTGTGTGGAAAGAACCAGCGGGGCTCGACGGTGGGCAGCTCCCCACCGACGGAGACCATAAATTCGGATACGCCGTGAAGCTGTTAGCAACTAAAGTCTTTACCAAAACGCTCAAGGCCGCCTCACCCCAGTTTGTATCGCCTCATTTTGGGGTCCACTTCCTGCGCCCAGGCATCGATCCCGCCGCGCAGGCAGCGCACGTTTTGTAAACCATGTCCCATGAAATAAGCGGCGGCATCCAAGCCATTTTTGCCCGCGTGATCAATCACAACCATCGGCGTGGTGTTGGTTCCCGTCGCCATCAACTCGCGCATGACGTCCTGTGAAAGCAGCACCGAACCGTCGATGTGCACAGCCTCGAATTCCTCCCGCGAGCGGACATCCACCAGTTTTATCGCCGGGACAGCTTGCCTTAAGGAGGTTAATTCAGCGGGGGAAATCAGCACTTTGGCGTCCTGCTCGTGGCTGGAATGGATGTGCGCCAAAACTTCCGTCACCGCCAGATTGCCATTTCTTGCGCAAACCTCTGCCAGGGTTTCTTCCGGGCTAAATCCGCAATTGCTGCACCCGCCTATATGATATTGGCGAAACAAAGCCCGCTGCGCTCCCGGGTAAATCTCCAGCACTTCGCGCATTTGTGATGTTGGCGTGATATTCATTTTAAAAAACGGGCCTTTAGAAAGCAGGCCCCTTGAGTCTAATGGCCGAAAAACTTTTGAATTTCTTTGATCACTTCCACGAACTGATCGACCTCGGCCTTGGTATTGTAAAAATAAAAGCTGGCGCGGGCCGTCGATTCCACTCCCAGTTTGTGCATCAGCGGTTGGGTGCAGTGATGCCCGCCCCGTAACGCCACACCGGCCTGGTCAGCCAGCGTCACCACATCGTGGGCGTGTACGTCCTTAAGCAGAAAACTTACGAGACCCGCGCGCTGCTCCGAGCCAGAGCGGGGGCCGAACAGTCGGATGTCCTTGAGGGTGGATAATTTTTCGTAGGCGTGGTGCGCGAGCTCCTGGTCATGTTTCCAGATGTTTTCGCGGCCGATCGCATCCAGGTAATCCATGGCGGCATGCAGGCCGATGGGCCCGGAAATATCCGGGGTGCCGGCCTCAAACCGATGCGGTGCCTGCTTGAACTCCGTCTTGTCGTAGCCAACCGTCAAAATCATTTCTCCGCCGCCCTGGTAGGGCGGCATCGCTTCGAGCAACTCCTGACGACCCCAAAGCACACCAATCCCCGTGGGCCCGCAGATTTTGTGGCCGGAAAACGCGAAGAAATCGCAACCGATGGCCTGAACGTCAACCGGCAAATGCCCGGCGCTCTGGGCGCCATCGACGAGGGTGGTGACACCCAGTTTTCGGGCGCGCGCACAAAGTTCTGTCACGGGATTCAAAGTCCCTAGCGAGTTGCTCACATGCACGATCGACAATAATTTCACCTGCGAGGTCAGCAGCGAATCAAGCGCGCCTAAATCGAGCAATCCGTCGTCCCCGGTGACCGGTATATAGGCAATTCGGGCGCCGGTCTGCTGGGCCAACATCTGCCAGGGGACGAGATTGCTGTGGTGCTCCATCTCCGTGAGCAGAATAACATCCCCGGTTTTGAGATGTTTTTTGCCCCAGGTGGCGGCGACGAGGTTGATGCTTTCGGTGGTGCCGCGGGTGAAGATGATTTCGTCAGCACTGCGGGCGTTGATGAATTTGGCTGTCCGGGTACGGCCGGCTTCAAATGCAATGGTAGAGCGGTTGCTTAATTCATGAATCCCGCGATGAACATTTGCGTTGTCGTGCTCGTAATAATGCACCAGCGCGTCAATTACCGATCGTGGCTTTTGCGAAGTGGCAGCGTTATCAAAATAAATCAACGGTTTGCCGTGGACGTTCTGGTCCAGAATCCTGAAATCCCTTCGCAGGGTTGACCAATTAATCGTTTTATTCATCGGAATTTGCCGCCACAGTCGCACTTTGCCGCAGATTAAACCTGGGGTTCAGCTGCGTAAATCGGTGATTTTCTGAGGACCGGTTAAAGCAGTCCTAATTGGAGTTTCGCCGCCTCCGTCATCATGCCCTGGTTCCAAGGTGGATCCCAAACCAGTTCGACATTGGCCTCATCGATGGGCTCAAGCGAGAGTAGTTTGTTTTGCACGTCCTGGGCCAGCACCGGTCCCATGCCGCAGCCGGGTGCCGTCAAAGTCATCTTCACATCGGCCCGGAAGCTGTTCTCGCCGGCGGGCGCCAGGTGACAGTCATAAATTAAACCCAGATCAACAATGTTGACCGGAATTTCCGGGTCGTAACAGGTCTTGAGTGATTCCCAGACTTTTTTCTCCAGTTGCTCTTGGGTCATCGGGCCGGTCGCAGTGGCGGCCGGGGCGGGCGTGACCGGGATTTCAAATCCCAAAGCATCGGCGTCTTTGGATTCAATGCGAAACATGTTGCCGTTAACAACAACGGTGTAAGTGCCGCCGAGTGATTGGGTAATATGGGCTGTCTCGTTTTTTTGCAGTGTGACCTTGGTGCCAATCGGCACGACGGAGGCATCCACATCGCGGGTCAAAACTCTTTGTTCGGAACTCATATCAGGGGATTTAATCTCTTCACCAATAGCATCATGCCTCAAACAGGCGGAAAATCAATCAAGTCTGGTCGTTTTCCGTGGTGACCGACGCGCTGCTTCCCTTAAGGGCGCCCATCAGGGCATGCCAGGACAAGATCGCGCATTTGACACGTGCCGGATATTTATGGACACCTGCAAAAACCGTGAGTTTGCCAACATCGCCGTTCACTTTGCCTGTCGTCACCATTTCGTGTACCTGCTCGAACATTTTCTCGGCTGCGGCTTTGGTTTTGCCTTTGATGTTTTCCGTGAGCAAAGATGCAGAGGCTTTTGAAATGCAGCAACCTGAGCCGACAAAACTGGCCTCCTTGATCACGTCGCCGTCCAGCGTCAGAAACAGCTTCAAATTATCACCGCAAATCGGGTTGCGACCCTGGGCCGAGCAGCTGCAAGCCGGCATTTCATGAAAATTGCGCGGCTTGCGGCAGTGATCCAGAATGACCTGCTGATAAAGGTCGTTGACGTCGTCGAACATGATTTAAATTCCAATCCCCGCAGAGGTTTAAGGCATTAATCGCCCAACCCTGTGAAAGCCGGCCCTTGCTTGCGGCACGGCGTTAATCATCATTTGTTTGCCAGATGATGATTTGCCTCCAGGCGATCCCAAACCAACTTGTCAATTTCCTCTCTCGCCGAGTCGCATTGGATGCGTTCAATGATTTCGCCCGCAAAGGCGTGAATCAACATCCGTTTGGCCGTGACCTCGTCAATTCCGCGGGAACGCAAATAAAACACGCTCTCCTCATTCAATTGGCCGATGGTGGCGCCATGCGTGCATTTGACATCATCCGCATAGATTTCCAATTGGGGCTTGGTGTCGGCGGTCGCATCGTCGGAGAGCAACAGGTTCTTATTGGTTTGTTTGGCGTCCGTTTTTTGAGCAATCGGATGCACATAAATCCGGCCATGGAAAACGCCCTTGGATTTATCATCAAGAATCCCGTTGAAATACTCATGGCTGGCGCAATGCGGTTGCGCATGCTGGACAAGCATATGATGGTCCGCAAGTTGCTCACCTCGAGTGAGATATAGACCGTTTAATACGCATTCCAAACCTTCGCCTGCGAGGTTTACCAAAATATTGTTGCGAGAGAGTTTTGCACCCAGGGCAATCGAGTGGACGTCCACCCGGCTGGTACGGCCAAATTCACCGGCTATCGTGGCGATGTGAAAAGCGTCAGTTGACTCGTCCTGCAGTTTAATGTGCTCCACGGAGGCATTATCGCCGGCAACTATTTCTGTAACCGCATTGGTAAAATACGCCTTGTCTTTGGTGCTCACGTAGCTTTCCACCACCGAGAGCTTGCTGTTCGCGCCGGCAATGATCAGGTTGCGCGGCATCATGGTTTCACCCCGATGTTTCGCGGAGCTGATATAGATCAATTGGACTGGTTCGTCGACCATCACGCTTGCGGGAACGGAGATGAAGGCGCCGTCAGAGAAAAAAGCCTGGTTCATGGCGGCGAAGGCATTCCCGGTCGTGCACGCATATTTGCCGAGATGTTTCTCAATCAGTGACGCATCCTTTGCCAGCGCTGCCGCGAGATTCTCAATCTGCACCCCGCCGGGCACAGCTTTCAGTAGCGAAAGTTCCGGGGCAAAGAAGCCGTTCACAAACACCAGCCTGTTACCCGGCAAACGAGTGAAGAGAGCGACTTCCAGTGCCTGCGTTTCAGCACCATTCACGGCTGCCGGCGTCGCCAATTGGAAAGGCAGCTGCGCGATCGGGGCGATGTTGGTGAAGCGCCAATCTTCGTCTTTCAGCGTGGGAAATCCCAGTTCGGCAAAGCAGGCCAATCCAGCTTTGCGCATGGGCAAAAGCCATCGGGGTTGCACCTCATTGTCAATGCCGTTAAACATTCTCACGATTGGTTCCACCGCGTCACTCGAATTCTTTTGGGTCATAGTTGGCATACCATCAAGCGTACATCTTTCCATGCAATGAAGCCACGTGCAAGTCTGGACGCGCTTGTTTTCGCCATGGAAACTGGCAAGTTATGCGTCTCATGCTAACGCAAGAAACAGTTCTGGAGGCGCTGAAATCCGTCAAATACCCCGGATTCTCGCGCGACATCGTTTCCTTTGGCCTGGTCAAAGACATCATTGCTGCCGGCGGGGAAGTAAAGGTCAGCCTGCAACTGACTTCAACCAATCACGAGGCGGCCCAACAGATTAAATTGGAGAGCGAGCGTGCTCTAAGTCGGTTGCCGGGGGTCAAGCGCGTACAAGTGGAGGTTCATCAACCAGAATCCGTAACCAATTCTGCGTCAAATACCTTTGCCAATCAAAGCAAAGTTGCCGGGGTGAAACGAATTATTGCTGTCGCCAGTGGCAAAGGTGGAGTGGGTAAATCAACCTGTTCGGTCAATCTTGCCTGTGCTCTGCATCATCTCGGCGCACGGGTCGGACTACTGGATTGCGACATTTACGGGCCAAGTATTCCATTGATGATGGGTATCCATGAACGGCCAACAGTTAACGCCAATGAACAATTGGTTCCACCCGTCGCCCACGGTATTAAAGTCATGAGTATCGGACTGCTCATAACGGATGACCAACCGGTGGTATGGCGCGGACCGATGATCACCAAAACCATCCAGCAATTCTTGTTGGCAGTAGATTGGAGCGATCTCGATTACTTGCTGGTGGATTTGCCTCCCGGCACAGGCGATGCACAACTATCTCTTTGTCAAACTGTTCCGCTGGACGGTGGGGTCATTATTACCACCCCGCAGGAAGCTTCCCTTGGCGTCGTCCGCAAAGGCATTGCCATGTTTAACAAGGTCAATGTCCCCATCCTCGGCATCGTTGAAAACATGAGCTATTTCACTACTCCCAACGGTGAACGGATTGAGATTTTTGGCCATGGCGGCGGCAAATCCGAGGCGGTCCGGCAAAATGCGCTGTTTTTGGGCGAGATCCCGATTTTCACCGAGATTAGGGAAGGTGGCGACCGGGGTATGCCATTGATGGTGTCAGCCCCAAACCATGCAGCTGGCAAGGCTTTCACTCAAATTGCGGAAACCCTGCGAAAAAATCTGATCTGATTGACTTGATTTGTCCAAATCCAAGGCTAAATTTCATATGTCAGCTTTGATGCAAAGATTTAACGACAAATTCACATATATGTCGAACCCTGGTAATGAATCATCGTCCTCGAACGATTTGCTGAAGAACTCCTCGTTGTATCGTGAGTTTCAAGCCGAGCGCGAAGAAATTCTCCGGCACAAATGGATTGAGTCAGAAAAAGCCGGCCGGGATATCGGTTTTGAGCAGGCCTTGACGGACTGGATCATCAAACATCGTTCCAGCTGGCGCAAAAACCGCCAGTCCGCCGGCACGAATTAAGCATTGCAGCTAAATTGGTTCCTTTAACGCCGTCCAGCGAGGTGGCGAAGGAAATTATGAACGCTAATTGCACTACGCGAATCATCTCCTTCGGGCGGAGAGGTTCGCGATTTTTTTATGCCTGAAACCACCATCCTCCTTGATTCGGGTGCCATGCAGAGGGCGCTCACGCGCATCGCGCATGAAATTGCCGAGCGAAATGAGCACGGGACCGAGGTGGTGCTGATCGGCATCCCTCAGGGTGGTGTGCCCCTCGCAAAGCGATTGGGCAGGATTCTTTCGGACATCTGGTGCCACCCGGTCACGGCCGGCAGCCTCGATGTTTCCATGCACCGCGACGATCTGGACCGGCGCGCGGCTCCAACGATTTATCCGACGGAAATTCCCTGTGACGTGAATGGCAAAACCGTTGTGCTGGTCGATGACGTGCTGTTCAGCGGACGCACTGTCAGGGCGGCGATGGATGCCCTGAACGATTTCGGCCGCCCGAAGAAGATCCAACTTGCGGTGTTGATCGACCGAGGCCACCGCGAACTCCCGATCAAGGCGGATTTTGTTGGTAAGAATGTCCCGACCGCGGCCCATGAAAAAGTATGTGTGCAGTTGGGTGAAATTGACGCGGTGACCTTGGAGCGAACATGACCTGGAACAAAAAACATCTGCTCGATATTGAATCGCTCACGGCTGAGGAGATAATGACCGTGCTCGACACCGGGCGCGCATTCAAAGCGGTCAGTGAAAGGGCCATCAAAAAAGTGCCCGCCCTGCGCGGCAAGACGGTTGTCAATCTCTTCATCGAGCCCTCCACGCGCACGCGTATCAGTTTTGAATTGGCCGAGCAGCGATTGTCTGCCGATATTGTGAATTTTTCCGCGGACGCGTCCTCGTTCAAAAAAGGCGAGACTCTCAAGGATACGGCCCGGAATCTCGAAGCGCTAAATGCGGATTTCATCGTGATCCGGCACAGCGCCTCGGGGGCAGCCCACTTTCTTTCCCGCGTGGTTAAATCCTGCATCATCAACGCCGGGGACGGGGCACACGAACACCCGACCCAGGCTCTCCTTGATGCCTTCACCATCCGCGAGCGGAAAGGAAAGATTGCCGGCCTGAATGTTACCATTCTTGGTGATATTCTTTACAGTCGCGTCGCCCGCTCCAATATCTGGGCCCTGCTCAAACTCGGCGCCCACGTGACTTTGTGCGGTCCCTCAACCTTGGTGCCCAAGACTTTTGCGCTGATGGGGTGTCGGGTGACCCACAGCGTGGACGAGGCGATTGCTGATGCGGACATCATTCACCTGCTACGCATTCAGCATGAACGTCAGCGTAAATCGATGTTTCCCGGGATTGGTGAGTACACCCAGCTTTTCGGGTTGAACCGGGCCAGGCTGGCTAAAACCAAGCCGGATGCGCTCATTATGCACCCCGGGCCCATCAATCGCGGGGTGGAAATCGACAGCGAGATCGCCGATTGCGGGCGTTCATTGATCCTTGAGCAAGTCACGAACGGATTGGCCGTTCGGATGGCGGTATTGTATTTGCTGAACGGAGGCAAAGGTCCGCAGGAAATCGTCGCCCACTAAGGCGTCTTCTAAAGCGACCTAAATGTTGATCAGCTTGATCTGCTTGTTCTCCGCTTCCGCAGCTTCCCCCAGCGTCTGGGTCTGGCGCCGGCGACGTTCGATAATGTGTTTATCCAGCACTGGATTGTAGGGTACGGGATAGTTGCCGTCGTAACAGGCCATGCAGAAGGATGACTTCGGCAAACCGGTTGCCTTGACCATGCCCTCCTGGGAAAGGTAGTGAAGTGAATCGGCATTCAAGTAGCGGCGGATTTCATCCACGGTATTGTTCGCGGCCATCAATTTGGTGCGGTCAGGAAAATCGATGCCGTAAACGCATGGATTCATGTGGGGCGGACAACTGACGGCCACATGAACTTCCCGGGCGCCCGCCTCCTTCAAGGTCTTGACTCGGGATCGGCAGGTTGTTCCGCGCACGATCGAATCGTCCACAATGATGACCCGCTTGTCTTTTACCAGCGACGCGATGAGGTTTAATTTCACCCGCACATTGAAGTCACGGATCAATTGGGTTGGCTGGAGAAAACTGCGACCGACATAATGGTTGCGGATGAAGGCCATTTCATAAGGAATGCCGGCTTCCTCGGAGTATCCCATCGCCGCGCAGACACCGCTATCCGGCACTGGAATGACCAGGTCGGCCTTCACATTATGTTCACGTGCAAGCTGACGGCCCATCTCCTTGCGAACGTCATAAACCGTTTGCCCACGCAGCACGCTGTCCGGTCGCGCAAAATAAACGTATTCAAAAATGCAAAAGGCCTCGCGTTTGTGCTCGGGAAACGCCTGGATGCTGATCAGGCCTTTTTCATTGATAATGACAATTTCCCCCGGCAGCACATCGCGGATGAATTCGGCGTGAATCAAATCGAACGCGGTCGTTTCACTCGCCAGGACCCAGGCGCCATTGGCGGTGCGGCCGATGGATAGGGGGCGGAACCCAAACTGGTCGCGCGCACCGATCAATTCCTTCTCGGTCATGATCACCAGAGAATAGGCGCCCTCAATGCGCCGCAGGGTTTGAACCAGTGTGTTCTCCACGCCATTAAGAGTCGGCTGGGCCAGCATCATCAGGATGATTTCGCTGTCCACCGTTGTCTGGAAGGGAACACCCTTGTGCTCGAGTTCATCGCGCAATTGTGCCGCATTCGTCAGGTTGCCGTTGTGCGCCACCGCAATCTGACCGCGCACGCAGTCCACCGTCAGCGGCTGGGCATTCTTCAGCTGCGACGAGCCGGTGGTTGAGTAGCGTGTATGGCCGATGGCACGGTCACCAACCAGGTTGTGCAAAATCTCACCGTTAAAAATCTGCGGCACGAGCCCCATGCCGTGGTGTTTGAAAAATCTCCCCTCGTGGCAGGAGACAATTCCTGCGCTTTCCTGACCTCGATGTTGTAGCGCATAAAGTCCGTAGTAGGTCAACTCGGCGGCACTCGGGTGACCGAAAATGCCGAAAACTCCACAATAATGTTTGGGATAGCTAGCTTGGGATTGCATCATGCGCGCAACTAGACTTTTCCATAAAAAAGGATGCCCGGCAAGTTGGAACGGCGGAAGAATCGCCTTGGGGCGAAAAATTTCACTGCGCGGCGGAGTTGGTTGAAACTGTTTCGCCCGCGTTGGTTGAAGGCTCGAAGGCGGGCACCGCTACGGCGGCATTCGTTTCCGCCGGTAATCCAAGCTGGGTCCGAAGCACGGCGCGGGCGGCGAAAGGCAAGCCATCCTGGGGGTCCAGCAGATCGTGCAATACGCTGCGGTTTAAATCATTATAATTCGGCAATGGGGTGCGGGTGTTGGCTTTGCCGTTCATCTCGGTTTTGGCGTTGTAATGCTTGTAAATCTGTTTTACCAGATTGATGAATCCCTGATAACGGTCATCTTCTCCAATTGCCAGATCGAGATAAGCGTTGCTCAAAAGGCCTTGCACGACTGCCGTAGTTCGCTCCTCTGAGGTATCATTTAATTCCAGTTGTACCCGGCGCACGGCATACTCATCCATCGTCATGGTATTAGGTAACGCTTCTGGATCGCCGTCCAAAATGGTTTTGTCCGGATACTTTTCACTCAAAACCTTGTACCACTTTGCGGCCTCCGCCAGGCGGTAGTTCTCGTATAGAAAATATACGGCGTCCCGCAAGAAATTGCGATGCGCGCGCAAAATGCCCTCCTTCTGGTTGGGCTGGTTTTCCTGGTCATAGCCTTTCATGTATGAGTCATTTGCCTTTTGCACCAGATCCAGATTGGGCCCCAACGAGTAAGTTTCGGTATAAGGGTTGGCGATGATGCGGCCATGATAAAATGACTGTTGCATGGATTGGTAAACGATCCGGCGCAGCATAATCAGATCATCCAGCTTGACCTTGTCCTGATTCTTTTTGGCAGCCTCGAGGCCTTTTTCGCCCCAGTAAATCGCGTGCGTTTCGGGCAGCCGCCAATCCAGCGGTCCCCAGTCTTCATTCACTTGCTCGGCGAATTCGGGGTCAATTTTGAATTTTTCGCGCAACACAATGGCGTTGGTTATTTGCTCGGGCGTCTGCGGATGAAGCAGGTCGATGAGATTGGTTCCTTTCGGGCCGAAAAACGGCGTCATTTCCTTGGCCCATTGGCTTTTGTAATAAATGTTCGCGTCGTCGAGGTTCGCCCCCATCTTGTGCTGGAAATCCCACGCCAGTTCGCGATAGATCAGGACATCTTCCGGGTTGTAATGGATACCTTTATCGCGCAGCAGGCTGAATCCGTTTTCGACCCAGCGCCAGCGGTCGGGAAAATCCTTGAACTTCACCGAAATGTTGTAGGTCATGTTCCAGCCTTGAAACACCCAGACTTGCGGAAAGTGCGGCTCCAGGTCCGTGATCCAGTTGGCCAGCTGGGCCGCTTCAAAAAATTTGTCATCCTGCTGCAAATCGTTCGCGCGAATCCAGAGAAAATTAGAAATCAAACCGCGGAAGCCGCCCAGTGCCACGGTGGTGAAAGCCAGCATCGGCGGCGCGTTGTCCAACGTCGCCATTTGCGTCATACCGAGCCGGTCACGGTCAACATTCAAGGACTGCTGGATCCGACCCGCGCCAACAAGCAGCGCGAACATCACCAGCAATCCCAGGATTTTTTTTGCGCGCGCGCTCATTGCGTCCCTTGGGCGGTCGCCAGTTCGCGCCGGTTTAAACAAAAGATTCCAATGAGGGCGAAGATACCGCCGAGCACTACGACGATTTGGACAAATGCCTGCCCGAGTTCGGTCCAGGTGACACTTCGGCCGGTGCTCAAGGCGTCAATCGGCGAGAAATTCTGCACCAGTTGGACGAGTGATAGGATGCCTTTGAAGGCTGGGATCAGCACCACATCCGCAACCGAATGGCCCGCCACTCCACTCTCCGAGTTTCCCGCCGCCACCGAGCCGCTTGCCACCGTTTCCGTCAGCGTTCCGCTCGACAACACCACCGTCATGAGTGCAAGCGAGAAGAAGGCCGCCACCGGAAAGGAAAGAAAGCTGGCGGCCATCAATCCCACAGCGGCCATCAGTGCCAACCAGAAAAAGATGATCCCCAAACCACGCACAAAATTCACCCCGAACGTGGTTTCCGGGTAAAGCACTTCCATCCCGTCCTCCAACGGAAACAATAGGGCCGTGTTGTTAGGATTGGCCACCACAATAGTCATCTGGCCGTCTTTATCGAACAGGTTGGCCGGGATGGTGAATTCATGGAAAGTATCCGGAGCCATGCTCATGGGTTCGCTTTGCCAATAATTTGTGGATCCGGCACCCCCCACTTGCCACACCAGCATAAAAGTGCCGTTCGCGCTGTGGTTCGCCGAATTGAATTTTACCCGCAGCTGCAACGGTCGGTCGTGTAAATAGTTCTTGGCAAAACCCAAATCGATCTGCCATGGCCGGGTGTAACCGGGCGGAACAAGTTGAAAGTCTGCCTTGACCTGCTCGCGAATCTGGCGGCGCACCTCCGGCAAATCAACCGACCGGGCCAGCTCCGGGTTGCTTTTGAGTCGATTGGCAAGAACTTGTTCTGTCTCGGTATCGATTTGTGCGGTGACATCCTCCGGCTTGGCTGAACCGCGCGAGACCAGCACCTGCTCGCGCAGGATGGTTTGCTCGGCTGCCGGCAGCGTGCCTGCCCGCCATTGCAACATGCCAAAGACGCAGGCGCCCGAAATCGCCAGCAGCGCCGCGTCCAGTGAGACGATGCCCATCCATTTTCCGAGCCAGATTTGCCAGCGGGCGATGGGTTTCGTGGCGACCACCTGAATCTGGCATTCCTCGATGTCTCGGGCCAGCGTGCCACAGGATAGCCAGAGGGTTGAGAACCCCAACAGCGCCGTGATCGCGCTCAAGGTGTAGGTCAAAATAATCTGGGTGAATCCGCTTGCCGTGCCGTCATCCTTGATCACCAGCGGCAGGCCAACCACGGCCAGAACCAACAACGCCGCGATCACCAGGAAGAGGCGAAAGCGCAGCGCGGCCTTCCAAGTCAACCACGTGATGGCGAGTATTCTTTGCATTAGTTCAACCGGATCGGGCAGGGAAGCACGAAAACGATCCCGCCAGCGTCATTTGGTGGAATCGAAGCGGCCGGTTTATTTTTTGTTTCCCAACAACGATGAAAGTTTTTCCTCCGCCTTGGCCAAATCCACAGCCGGTTCCGGTTTATTGGAGGCGGGAGGGTTTTCCGATGCCGTCGAAGGGGACCCAGCCTTCGCCAGCGCCGCCAGTTTTTGCTCGTCGACCTTTGAACCTGCCACCGGGGTGGTAGTGCCGGCTGGGGAAGGGGTGGCAACCGTTGGCAGGGATAACTTTTCGAGCAACTTTTCCGATTGCGGTTTTTCCTGTCCGCCCGCCCGCAAATATTCAGCCACCCGCGCTCCGGACTGTGCGCCGCTGGTTTCGTTGGCAGAGCGCGCCCGGGCGACGACCGCCAGAAAATAACTCTCGAGGTTTTGCGTGGGATTATCCACCCGCACTTCACCCGTGGTGACGTCTTTGCGAATTATTTCCAGGACCCGCTCCAAGGTTTCGCGGGGCAGTACCGGCGTGGTGATGCGCAGCGTGTCTGGTTCGGCCAGCAATTCTTTCAATGTACCGGCTGCCTGAATCCGGCCACCGTAATAAATCACCACGCGGTCGCAAACATCCTCGACATCGGAAAGCAAATGGCTGCTCAGGATCACCGTTTTGCCACGACGTGCCAAGGCGACGATCAGATCCTTCACCTCACGGCAGCCAATCGGGTCCAATCCGGCGGTAGGCTCGTCCAAAATGACTAAGTCGGGGTCATTGATCAAGGCTTGCGCCAGGCCAATGCGGCGTTGCATGCCCTTGGAGAATTCACCCACTGCGCGAGTCTGGGTTTTGCCAAGGCCAACCATTTCCAGCAGCTGCTCCGAACGACGCTCACGTTCGGCTTTGGGCAAATGGAAAAGGCTTCCAAAAAAATCCAGCGTTTCCCGGGAATTAAGGTAGCGGTACAGGTAGGATTCTTCCGGCAGATAGCCAATGCGGGTTTTGGTCTGCACATGGCGCGGCGAATGGCCAAATACCTCGATGTGGCCGCGCGTCGGATTCAGCAAACCCAACAATAGCTTGACGGTGGTGGATTTACCGGAACCATTCGGCCCAAGCAAACCAAACACCTCGCCTCGCCGGACCTCAAAGTCAACGTTGTCGACCGCGCGCGCCTTCGGCCGGTTCCAGAAATCCTTGAAGACCTTGGTTAGTCCGCGCACGGACACAACCACCTCCGCGGATTTTCCAGTCCCGGCTGGCGATGACAAATTCAATTCGGCTACAGGCATAGGGTCCAATCTAATCTTTGACCTTCGAATTCCCCGGGCGATCAAAATTCGCCCGGGCGGCTGCGCAATCAACCCGAAGGCGAGGCTGCGTCAGGCCATTTTCGGGGTTAATTGGCCGCTGGCACGCCGCGGCGCAATTTCCGGTTCCGGATGAAAATGTTCCAATTCCTCACCTTTGCGCACAAGCCGCGCGCTGTTAAAAATCACGATGAGAGTGCCGGCGACATGCAGCATCGCGGCCGTGATCGGGCCAATGAACCCGAACGCAGAGGCCGAGAGACCGACGATGATAAAGCAGACCCCGAAGGCGAAATTCTGGTTGATCACCGCGCGTGTGCTGCGCGAGAGTCTGACCAGGAAGGGCAGGCGCCGGAGATCATTATTCATCAATGCGATCGTGGCGCTATGAATGGCCACTTCGCTGCCGGCGGCGCCCATCGCAATTCCGATGTCGCCCGCTGCCAGGGCGGGCGCGTCGTTTACGCCGTCGCCGATGACCGCGACCTTGTAGCCTTTGGCTTTCATCGCGCGGACAAATTCCACCTTGTTCTGGGGCAGACAATCACCCTTGGCTTCGCCGCAGCCGATTTCTGTCGCCACCCGGGTGGCCACGACCTGCCGGTCGCCCGAAATCATGGCGATGCGTCGTACCCCTGCCTCTTTCAATTCCGCCAAAGCTTCTTTTGCCTCCGCACGGGTTTGGTCCTGCATGCCCACCCAGCCAACGCAGTGACCGTCACGCGCGACGAAAATCAAGCTCCAGCCTTCGGTCTCACTCAAATCCACAGATTTCTCGAACGAGGCATCGATCCCATTGTCCTTGAGCCATTGGGCGCGGCCAACCAAAACGTGGGAACCGTTGATTTGGGCCTTTACGCCGCGACCCGGGGTCTCGGTAAAATCCTTGGGTTCAGCCAGCGGAACGCCCGCCTCGCCAGCCAGAAGAGCGAGCGCCTTGGCGGTCGGATGATTGCTGTACTTTTCCGCCGAAGCTGCCAGCAGGAGCAGTTCAGCCGGCTTTGTTGCGCCGATGGGCGCCAGCCGGCTGACGGCGAGTTGACCGGTTGTCAGGGTGCCGGTTTTATCGAAAACGAAGGCGTTGATTTTTGCCGCCGCCTCAATGTCCGCGACGTTCTTGATCAGGATGCCCAGGCGCGCCGCGGCGGACAGGGCCGCCACCATCGCGGTGGGTGTTGCCAGAATGAAGGCGCACGGGCAGGAAACCACGAATACCGCGATCACGCGGTCAAGTTGGTGGGTGAACGCCCAAACCAGCGCGCCAATCACCAGCACGAGCGGTGTATAAAATCCCATGTATTGATCCACAATTTTCTGGATCGGCAGCTTGGTCTGTTCCGCGGCTATGATCAGCTCCCGTACCCGGCCGAGGGTGGTGTCTTCGCCCGCGCGACTGACTTTGATCTCCAGCAGCCCGGTGAGATTCTGGGTGCCGGCAAAAACTTCGTCGCCGGGCTTCTTATCCGCAGGGAGCGATTCGCCGGTGATTGTGGCCTGGTTAAAAGAGCCCTGGCCCGTGACAATTATTCCGTCCGCCGCGACATTGTCGCCGGGACGAATCCGGATGATATCGCCCACACGCAGTTCGCTGGCGGCAACTTCTTCCTCCATCTCGGATAGCGCCCCCGGGGCCGCACCGCCCGCGCGTTTGATTCTTCGCGCCTTGGTCGGCGTCAGTTTGATCAGGGATTCAATGGAATCCCGCGCACCTTCGGCAGTGCGGGTTTCAATCAATTCGCCGGTCAGCATGAAAAAAGCGACCACCCCGGCAGTTTTGTAATCTTCCGAGGCAAAGGCCGCGAGCACTGCGATGGCGACCAGTTCGTTGATGCTCAACCGGCCGACGCGCAAATCTTTGATGGCGGTGAGAACAATTGGATAGCCCAGGATAATCGCGCCAATGAACGCACTGGCGCTGGCCAGGGTGGTGCCGGCCGCAAATAGCCAATCCACGAGGTAGGCGTTAACCACAAAAACCACTCCCAGAACAAGTTGCCAAAGATGCACAGCGGAATGCGAATGATCGTGGCCGCACCCGCACGTGTCGTCATGGACGTGCTTGTGTTCATGCTGGCTTAAAAGCGATGTGACTTGCATAAAATTGTGTTCCCTTTCGGTTTAAGAACCCGGGGGCACTTTTGGCTGCGGCGGTTCCCGATTTAACATTAACCGAACTTCGGTGCTTTTGCCATTGTCGCTGGTGGGTTGCACCCATTTCTCAACATTGGTCAGCGCCTCGCCCATGGCTTTCACCAGATATTGCTGCGTGAACAGGGCCGGGTCGCTGTCATAAAGCGGCTCAAGGTCATTGAAGCGTTTGGCCTCCGCCAGCACATTTGTGACGTAGTTGGCGCTGGCCACCGATGCCTGATTGATGATCATGGACGATTCGCCAAGCGCCTGGCTCAAGACCTGATTGGTATAACTATTCGCGTCAATCAGTGCCTTGTCGCGGTTCTGGCGTGCAATCGTGACCTGATCAAAGACGGCTTGTAGTTGCCGCGGCGGACGGCTCTCCACATCGCATTGTTCGACGATAATTCCAAGGTGTTCCTCTTCCGACTGTTCCTCAACGCGGTTCTGAACGGCTTCGCGGAAGGGGGAAACCTGGTTCAACAAAATGTCATCCACTTTGAATCGCGCTGCCGTGTAGAGCAGGGCGTTGTTTAAAATGTTTTGCACCGTGTTTGATGCCGCCACAAAATTGAAAGTGAAATCAAAAGGATCTTCAATGTGATAGCGGAGGGTTACCCGTGAATGGATGATATTGGTGTCGCCGGTAATCAAGTAGCCATCGATCGCAGGGTTCAAGGAGGGCCCGGCGGGTAGTTCTTCACCGCTCAACTCCTGTTCTGGTGTGGTGTGGTACCAGCCGATGGTGGAGGAAACGATTTGTTGCTCCGTGATCGGAATTTTCACCACTTCGTCGATCGGATAGGGAAGCGACCAATGCAATCCCGCGCCCAGCAGCCGATTCTCACCTTCGCCCAGGGGTTTGCCAAACCGCAAAATGACGGCTTTCTCCTGCGGCCCGACGGTGAAAAAGCCCGAGCCAAAAAACGCCACCACCATCAGTACCATGACGATTTTGACAACCGCAAAACTACTGCGCAAGGCCTCGGATAAGGCCTGCGACGAAGCATCCTGGATTTCTGGCGCAAAATCACTCTCCGGTCCGTGGGCGTGGGGGTGCCCGTGATCGTGATGTTTTGGATGTTCCTCGCTCATATTACTGGCTAACCGTATTCGTCGGCAGATGCTGGAACAAATCAAACGGCGGCGTCCGGTCGTCGAAAATCAATGTGGTCTTTTGATTCATCGATTCCTTCATCGCTTCGATGCGCAGCAGAAAAATATAGAGGTCGGGGTTTTTTTCAAAAACGCGCAATGTCGGCGCGGCTGCCGCTTCGGCTTCACCGCGGATCCGGATGGCCGCCGCTTGGGCGTTGGCAATCGTTTCAGCTGCCTGGCGGTCAGCGTCGGCACGAATGATGGTTGCCTCTTTTGCGCCATCGTATTGCTCTTTGTCGATCAGCCGCTGGCGATCGGCGTTCATACGCACAAAGACGCTCTGGGTGACGCTTTCCGGCAGTTCGATTTTCTTCAATCCGAGGAATTCCAGGCTGATGCCGTAGTTATTCGTACTCAAATCCGCCTGAACGGCCTGTTGGATTTCGGCTTCGATCTCGTCAAATTTTAGCTGTTTCGGGTCAGTGTTCACGAAGTCTGAGAGGTCGTGGTGGCCGATGACGGCGTTCTTGGCGTTCCGCAGCATGTTTTCCAGCGCCGATTGTGCGGCGGGTACTGAACCAAGGAATTTTGGGTAGAACGCGCTGGCGTCGGAAATCTTCCAGCCGGTGTAAACTGTCACGATCAGGTTGTTGTTGTCGCGGGTGTAATTCTGGCTGAATTTGTCCTCAAAATTCTGCACGCGTTGGTCAAACTTGTAGACCTTCTGGATAGGCCAGGGCCATTTGAAATAAGCGCCCGGCTGGTTAATATTTTGCACCGGCTTGCCGAAAGTGGTGACGACAGCCACTTCGGACTGGCGCACTTGAAAGACAAAGAGCAGCAGGACAAATATCAGGATCAGCAATGCGCCGATGATGACCGTTAATAAGTTTCGTTTCATGGTGATGAATTGTTGGGCACTCCCAGATTGATCAGGTCGTCGCGAATTTTGTCCTCCAGCTCGTAGATCAACACATTTTGTGTATTGGTAACGAGCATGACGTACTTGCGCGCGTTGGCCGTCGCGGCCGGAAACGCCTGAAAATAGGCACGCTGCTTGTAAATGAGCGGCGCGGTTTCAAAGGCAGGCAACTGATTCGTAAAGAGCGCTGCGTTTGCGAAAGCCGAGGTGTCCAACTGAACTCGCAACGCTTCGGCGGCACTGTTGGTCGTAAAGGCCACCGCATCAGCAATAGCATTGGTCATGATTGCATCCGCTTGCGCCAGCAGGTTTGAGGCGATATGTGTCTGTAAGGCGCCGACTACTTTCTCATAGTTCTCCGCCACTTTTCCGGCGGTGGGAGGATGAATATCCTGGAGCCCCACAAATACAATCTTTGCACCCAGCCGTTTTGCATTCGCCGCCGTCTGGATGTCATCCTTCAAGGTGCTCGCCGCCACCAGCCGTCCACTTGACAAAAGCGTGTTCATATCCGCGCCGGCCAAATAATGCACCACCGCTCGCGTTGCCAGTTCCGAAAGCAAATTGCTGGAATCGGAGTTTTGATAGACCCAATCGATGATATTGGTGATCTGGAATTGAATTGGAATACTGACTGAGATCAAGCTGACCGGCGGTGCCCTGAGGCTGTCACTGGTGCCATCGTCGCTGGCGTTGCTTGATTTCAAGGTTGAAGGCTCGCTGCTTCCCACCAGAAAATTTTGTTCCTGGTTATGTGCCACTGTCCAAAGAACGGTGCCCGTATCATTGGTGTCCGGCGTGTAGCCGACATAGAGCGACTGAATTTGCTCGGTGCGGTACCGGTAAATCTGGTCGACTGGCCAAGGCAGTTTCAAATGCGCCCCGGCGGTGAGTGTGGCCACCGGCTTGCCGAAATGTTCCAAAACCGCCTGTTCACCGGCATCGACAAATACCACGCAGGTGGAAAGAATCAAAACCGCCAACTGCGCCAGAAGCAGCACGGGCAGGTTGGTTTGTAGCATCTGGAAGAACCAGGTTTCTGAAACCTTGAAACCGAATTGATAATCCAGCGCCTGGGCTGCGGTGGTAAAGAGACTTTCGGGCTGGGCCAGCAAGCCAACCACGCGGCTGTCATACAAGGGGCGGGAGATTTTACCTTTGAGGTGCGGACGGTAGATCTCCAGCAGCAGCGTCAAAAGCATCTCCGCTGCCATCAGTCCCAGCAATACACACAAACCGCGGGCCACCCAGACATCCGCCTGCAAAAACTTTCCTTCCACTCCGGCGATTCCCAGCGCAGTAAAGGTGCACACGAACGCACCCGCTAGCAGAAAACTGGAACTGGGGCGCAATAAACGGTGATCCTGTAACCGCGAAATCGTCACCGAAAAACGGCCCAACAGAAAAAGCAGCAGCGAAATGATGGCATAGAGCGAGAGCGCTGGCATGGCGCGCACTGAGTTCAAGCCGGGATTTGGTTTGCCAATCCAGCGCCACAGCATCCAAGCCCCGCCGGCTTCCAGCAGCAGCAAAAGGATGCAGAAGCCTGGGACAAAATACTTCTCGAACTGTTCGCGTGCCCGGCGCGCAGGAAACACCTCGGAGTCCTTGGCTGCGAACAGTGCGGATTCACCCTGGTTGCGGGCAAGCTCGTCCATCTCCAGTTTTTCCAGCCGCTCGTTTTCCTCGAGCCGCATCTGGAACCAGCCGGTGAAGGCAACCAGTACCGCCAGCCCTAGGAAGACCGAGGCGGCCTGACCGGCTTGCGAGTTCACAAAAATGGTGACCCCAAAGGCCGCGATGAATGAAACGATCGCGGCGACCAGATTCACCGATCCATTTTTCTGTGCGTTGCGTTCCACGAAAATTAGTTATTAAAAATTAAACCGGCAAAATGGGAAATTAGCGGGCGCGAACCGCCCCATACGATTATACCATGTCTGATAAATCATTTTGCTTTCTTTAGCCCAACTCACGTTCTTCAAATAATACCGCTCCGGCCGCCAGCGCCGCTCCCGCGTAACAAACCGCATAGCCCAGTGCTTTGGCGACATAATCCCAATGAAAAGTGCTTTTGCCCAAGTTGATCGCATCAGCAAGCCAAAAAAGCTGCCAGTTTGGAATGACGCTGTAAAGCGCCGAAGCCCACCAGGAGCCCTGGGCGGCCGCCCGGCCAAAGAAATAATCCGACATCAAGCCGATCAGGAATATGCCCGAGCAGATTGCCAGGGTGGGGATCGTGTCAAGCCGGGTCGAACATGCCAGCGCCACTGCCGCCAGGATCCACAGGGCAAATAAAATCAATATCCCCGCCGGTAAAAGATTCCAATTGACGTGCCCCAACGCTCCCAGGCTTTCCATCTGGGTGGTAAATTGAAAAACCATGAACGCGGCCAGGGTGGTGAGAACGACCACGCCGAAAACCGCGTCACTAACAAAAGACCGGCGCAAAAAGAAATTGCTGAAACCGGCGAGGAGGTAGGCAAGGAGCACCCCGCCGGCGACGATGCCGATTGCCGGCAGATCCGTCTTGCCGTAGGCATCAAACGCCATGCGGCTGGCCAGCAGCACGCCGATCATGTTGACATACGTCAGCACGGTAAGCGCTCCCGCCAGTCCCGCAAATTTAGCCAGCAGGAATTGCAGGCGGCCGACCGGCTTGGATAAGACCACCAAAGCCGTTCCCGACCGGATTTCGCGGGCCAGCGACGACGAGGCGCTCAGGACCGCCCCAAATAATCCCGAGAGCAGCATGACCGCCAGGACGGAATTTTCCACCAGTTTCGGTTCGTCGCCGAAGGCGAAGTAATAAGGGACCGCGAGGAAAATCTCAAAGGCCAGGGAGCCGGTCATCAACAGCAGAAAGATCGGCTGCCGAACCAGTTCCATGAACGCGTTAACCGAAATGGTAAGAAACTGACGCATCTAAGGTTTCAAAAGCTTAGGCATTGGAGCGGAAATTACCAGAGGTTATTCCCGTCAGGTTGCAATATTTCTCAGAATTAATACGTAATGGAGAGAGCAGACACTGATTTTGTTCAAAAAAGAATATTTTTTACAAAATCAACTAAATGCGGTGGTTCCTTGCGATTTCGTCGTTTTACGACAAAAATGCCGAGCACGAAAGCCTTCATGCGGCATTAGACGCCAGAGGAAATTGCTCAGGCAAAACAAGCTCTCCTCTCTTACCCAACCGACTCAATTGAAAGGGATGGGGAATGATTAGGCCATCGCGCGGGCAATGGCATTCCACCAGACATCATGCAGCTCAGTGACTGGCACGAAGAATTCTCCCGTTGCGGTTTTGACGGTCAATTGATCGCCGCCCACCTTGCCGATTTGAACTGCCGGAACGCCCATGAGTTTGGCCCGTTCCACGACTTTCACTGCAGCTTGCGGCTGGCAGGTAACGACCACCCGCGATTGCGTTTCACCGAAGAGCAGGGCATCGAGGCGAATTCCTGTTTTGGCGGACAAATCAATCATGGCACCAATCAGGCGCGGGGTACCCCGGGCAACTAACTGACTAATTCCGCATTCCGCCAGCGCCACCGCCAGGCCTCCCTCGCTGCAATCATGGGCGCTTTTGACCAGGCCGGATTGGATCAAGCCGATCAGCGTGGTGTGCAGCGTCTTCGCAATCTCTAAATCGCAACGCGGTGGTGAGCCGGTTTTCTTGCCGTCGACGACTTGCAAATAAGCACTTCCGCCTAGTCCGAGCAGGGGATCCGCTTCGTCTGCAATTTCCCCAAGCAGGATGATGGCGTCGCCCTCGTCTTTGAACCACTGAGTCGTGATGTCTTCCGGTTTCTCGATAATGCCGACCACGGCTACGGTTGGCGTTGGGTCAATCGGACCGCTCGGATTTTGATTGTAGAGCGAGCAATTTCCGCCGGTGACGGGCGCGTTAAACGCTTTGCACGCTTCAGCCAGGCCGCGGACACTCTCGCGAATCTGCCAGAACAACTCCGGTTTGTGCGGATTGGCCATGTTCAGGTTGTCCGTGGCTCCGAGTGGAATCGCTCCGCTGCACGCCAGGTTCCGGCAGGCTTCGGTCACCGCCGCCTTGCCGCCCTCATAAGGGTCGAGGTAGACATAGCCACCGTTACAATCAACCGTCAGCGCCAGGTATTTCTCAGTTACCGTCGCATCGCCCACCTTGGCCGCGAGTTCGGCGCTCATTACTGGAAGTGAATCAGGCTTGATCCGGATGACCGCTGCATCGCTGCCGGGCAGTACCAGGGAACCGTCGCGCACCTGATGATCGTATTGACGGTAAACCCAGTTCTTCGAGGCGATGGTGGGCCACGCTAGCAGCCGTTTTAAATGCTCGCCCGGGGCGGTGGTGTCCGCAATTCCACCGAGGCGGAAGGCGCGGACTTCCTTGAGGTAAGCCGGTTCTTGGGCTTCACGATGATAAACCGGCGATTCGTCGGCGATCTTTTTAGCCGGAATATCCACCACCAGCCTGCCGCCATGCCGCACCAGCATGTGCCCGGTATCGGTGATGATTCCGATTTCAGACCACGGCAAATCCCACTTGTCAAAAATCCGCTTCACCTCGTCTTCGCGTCCCTTATGAACCACGATGAGCATGCGTTCCTGCGATTCCGAAAGCATGATTTCGTAACTGCTCATGTTTGGGGCGCGCTGCGGAACCTTGTCCAATTCAATCTCAATACCGGTGCCCGCACGCGCGGCCATCTCGCAGGTGGAACAGGTCAACCCGGCTGCCCCCATGTCCTGCATCCCGGCAACCGCACCGGTGGCCAGCAGTTCCAGGCACGCCTCGCAGACGAGCTTTTCCATGAAAGGATCGCCCACTTGCACCGCTCCGCGCTGTTGCTCGGCGGATTCTTCGGTCAAATCCTGGGAGGCAAATGCCGCGCCTGCAAGACCGTCGCGGCCCGTGGCCGGCCCGACATAAAAGACCGGATTACCCACGCCCCGCGCCGCTCCGCGCGTGATCTGTTCGTGCCGCAAAACGCCGAGACAGAAGGCGTTCACCAACGGGTTACCCTCGTAACTCTTGTCAAAATAAACCTCGCCGGCAATCGTCGGGATGCCGAAACAGTTGCCGTAGTGCGCAATGCCGCTCACCACGCCGCTGAAAAGACGGCGTACCTCGGGATTTGAAAGGTCGCCGAACCGGAGCGAATTAACCGCGCAAATAGGCCGCGCTCCCATTGTAAAAATGTCCCGCACGATTCCACCAACCCCGGTGGTCGCGCCCTGGAACGGTTCGACCGCGCTCGGATGGTTGTGCGATTCGATTTTGAAGGCGATGGCGAGGCCGTCACCTATGTCGATGATCCCCGCATTTTCCTCCCCCGCGCCAACGAGGATTTTAGGGGATTTGGTGGGAAAGGTTTTGAGCAGCGGCCGCGTGTTTTTATAGCTGCAATGCTCGCTCCACATGACCGAGAAGATGCCCAGTTCAGTGTAACTCGGCGTGCGCCCGAGAATCTGCGTGGCTTGGACATATTCTTCCGGAGTCAGGTTGTGTTTGGCAACCAATGCGGGGGTGATGGCGGGTTCGGTCATTTCAAAAAGTTAATTCCGTGTTTGCGAATAAAATTGTTGGCCAATGCATCAGGGGATCAGGCCACTAGCGCGGCCGTTTTCTTCTCCAGGGCCGCAAAAACGCTCTCAAAAATCCATTTGCCGTCGTCGCTTCCCAGCAAGGGTTCGCAGGCGCGTTCGGGATGGGGCATTAATCCCGCCACATTGCGGCGTTCATTGCAAATGCCCGCAATATTCAACAGGGCGCCATTGGGGTTGGCCTGGTCCGTCACGTTCCCGGCGGCGTCACAATACTGCCACAGGATTTGGTTGCCGGCCTTCAGCTTCGCCAGGGTTTCCTCGTCGGCATAATAACAGCCTTCCCCGTGGGCGATCGGCACGCGCAGGATCTTTCCCGCCGGGATGCGGCTGGTGAAAGGCGATTCGTTGGTCACGGTCTTGAGAAAAACGTTTTCGCAATGGAATTGCAGGTCGCGGTTCCGGATAAGCGCGCCGGGCAGCAGGCCGGCTTCCGCGAGCACTTGAAAGCCGTTGCAGACACCCAGCACCAGGCCGCCATTGTCGGCAAATTGTTTGACGGCCTGCATGACGGGGCTGAATCGCGCAATGGCGCCGCAACGCAAATAATCCCCGTAACTAAAGCCGCCGGGCACGATCACCACCTCCGTGTCTCCCAGCGAGGCTTCCTTGTGCCAGACCAGGCGCGCGGAGTGCCCAAGCCGGCGAACCGCGTGGACGGCGTCCTGGTCGCAATTGCTGGCGGGAAATTGTAAAACGGCAAAATTCATTCCAGGATTTATACTATTTCAAGTTTGTAATCCTCAATCACCGGATTGCTCAGGAGTTTGTGCGCCGCCTCGTTCAAGGCTTTCTCGGCCGCGGCGGAATCCGTCCCGGGGGCAAGATCGATTTCAATGTATTTCCCGATATGGACGCCGGTGACGCCGGTATAGCCCATGTGGGCCAGGGCGTTCTGGACGGTTTTACCCTGCGGATCGAGCACCGCTTTCTTCGGGGTGATGATAATTTTGGCTTTCATGTGCGCTGACATAGTCTCAGGTTTCAAGTTTGCAGTTTCAAGTTAGAAGTGAGTCCCCCGTTCCTTTCCTGCTGGCGATTGGGCGCCTTTTTTCTTTAGCCGCCAGGTCTCATGAGTGATTTCATTGCCAGCCGGGAACCGCAGTCGACATCAAAAAAAGTCGCACCGCGCGCATCCTCGCCATTGAATTAATTCGGGGGTTGCGGCATTATGTCTGCCATGAATAGTGTAATCTCTGCGGAGGGTCGGCCGGCCGGTTTAAATGGAGGTCCCGAACCCTTTTCCATCATCATCTTCGGTGCCAGCGGCGATTTGACCGCCCGCAAGCTGATTCCCGCACTTTATCACCTTTGCAAAGACAAGCTAATGCCGGCGGATTTCCGGATCATTGGCTTTGCGCGGCGCGAAAAAACCGACGAGTCATGGCGGCAGGAACTGCGCACTGCGCTCGACCAGTTTTCCCGCACCAAACCCGTGGATGACCAGGTTTGGGCGGAGTTTTCAAAACATATTTTTTACTGTGTCGGCGACATGACCGAGTCGGCGGCATACACCAAGCTCGAGCAGAAGCTGAGTTCGTTCAACCAGCCCCAGCTGCGCCAGAACCTGCTTTTTTACCTCGCCACCCAACCCAGCCAGTTCGGGGTCGTTGCTGAACAGCTGCACCTTGCGAAATTATTGCAGAAAAACGGTGCGACGGGCTCCGGGCGCATCATCGTGGAAAAGCCTTTTGGCCATGACCTTGCTTCGGCCCAGGCGTTAAATCAGGAACTCACCCGGTTTGCCAACGAGCAACAGGTATTCCGCATTGACCATTACCTCGGCAAGGAAACGGTTCAAAACATCCTGATGTTCCGCTTTTCCAACTCAATATTTGAGCAACTCTGGAATCGTAACTCAGTGGATCATGTCCAGCTCACCGTCAGTGAAAAGCTCGGCGTCGCTGACCGCGGCGGCTATTATGAGGAGGCTGGCGCCATCCGAGACATGGTGCAGAATCACATGTTGCAGGTGCTTTCTCTCATCGCGATGGAGCCGCCGGTTTCGCTGGAGGCCGAATCTGTCCGCAACGAAAAAGTGAAATTGCTCAAATCCATCCGTCCCCTTACCCCAGAGGATGTCGCCAAGCAGGTCGTGCGGGGTCAATATTTTGCCGGCTCGGTGGACGGGCAGCCGCGTCCGGGTTATCGCCAGGAAACCAAGGTGAACCCCAATTCCAACGTAGAAACCTTTGTGGCGATGAAGTTGCTCGTTGATAACTGGCGCTGGAGCGGGGTTCCTTTTTATCTGCGCACGGGCAAAAACCTGCCCATGAGTGCCAGCGAAGTCCGGATTCAATTCCGTCCGACCCCGAACGTGTTGTTTGCCGCTCAATGCGGTTCCCATCTCGACGCCAACGCTCTGACACTGCGTTTGCAACCCAACGAAGGTATTTCCCTCCACTTTAACGGCAAGGTTCCAGGCATGAGCCTTGGCGTTCGCCCCGTGCGGATGCACTTTAGTTATGATGCCGAATTCGGGGCTTATACTCCGGAAGCCTATGAGCGTCTTTTGTTGGAGGCCATCACTGGCGACGCGACCCTCTTCATTCGTCGCGACGAGGTGGAAACCGCCTGGCAAATCGTGGATTCCATCCGCAATGCCTGGCAGAACAAACCGTTGACCAACCGGGAATTCTATGCCGCCGGAACCTGGGGTCCAATCGCCGCTGACGATCTCCTCGCTGCAAGCGGGCACGAGTGGCACGAGCCGCACGTTATCAAGTAGCCAGGTGTAATCCATTTGGTTAGCAAGGCATCAGGCTGTAGTTTTATTGACGTGTAAATTAAACGCCGAAGCGTTCTTATTTATTTGGGGAGAAACGGCAAAACGCCGTACCGCGCTTGAAATCTATTTCCATGAAAAAATTTGAACTGATTTCCTTTCCCGGTCCTGATGAACTTGCCGCCGCCGCGGCCCGCGCCTGGCTGGAGGAAATTCAAGCCGCTCGTCAATCGAGCAAACCGCACTGCGTTGCGCTTTCTGGTGGCCGGATCACTCAAAGATTTTTTTGCGCCAGCGTCGAACAGGCTCGATCCAGCAAGATTTCCTTTGATCAAGTGGAGTTTTTCTGGGCTGACGAACGCTGTGTTCCGCCCGCTGATCCGGAGAGCAATTTCAAACTAGCCGATGAGCTGCTGTTTACGCCGCTCAAGATTGCGCAGCGTCAAATTCATCGGTTGCGCGGGGAAATGGCTCCGGCTGAGGCTGCCAGCCTAGCCCAAACTGAACTGGCCAAGGCTGTAGCTACCAAAAACAACCAGCCGATATTGGATTTGATCCTTTTGGGGATGGGCGAGGACGGTCACGTTGCTTCGCTTTTCCCGGGTGCCAGTCAGCAGATCTGGGAAGCGACTGCCTCATTTCTGGTCATCGAAAACTCTCCGAAGCCGCCACCAACCCGGATTTCCCTGAGTTTTGCCTCAATTATCGCGGCCACAAAAGTGTGGGTGCTTGCCTCCGGTGCGGGCAAGGCCAATGCTTTGCGCGAATCGCTTAATCCACAGGGACAAACGCCGCTCGCCCGCGTGCTTCGGGCCCGCACTGAAACAAAAATTTATTCTGACATCACGCTGAATTGACATTTGTAACTAAATAGTTAATTGTCTGGTTGAAGTTGGGTGACCGAAGCAGGCGGTGTTAAGGCCGCTGGGGAAAAGATTTTGAGAAATTGAATTTTTTTTGAACCTTTGTAATGTGAGTTGCGTCTGAGATGTTGTGCGCATTGATTTCGCTGTCCGTTTAGGGTTGGCATAGGGGTTTTGCTCGCAACGTGGCTCGGACAGCGCCCCCCAAGTTGGCCTCGTTGCCCTTCTGAGCGCCTTGGTGAAGGCGTATAAACCTTATCACCGCAAAGGCCGGACGAAAGTCCGGCCTTTCGCTATTTACGGATGACATTTACGGATGATTGTTTGAACCTGATTATTGGACTGTTAAATACAATTGATTCGAACGCGAAAACTATTATCATTCCCAACGCATGAAACATCAGCTCGATTTCGAAAAACCGATCATCGAACTGCAAAACAAGCTGGAAGAGCTCCGGGCGCAGCCGGAGAAACATTCACTGGGCATCAGTTTTGACGAGGAACTCAAGCTGATTGAGAAAAAACTTGAGGAGACCCGTCGTCAGATTTTCCTGAATCTCAGCCCATGGCAGCGCATCCAACTGGCGCGTCACCCCAAACGGCCATACACCCTTGATTACATCAACCACGCCTTTTCCGATTTTCAGGAACTCCACGGCGACCGGTTGTTCGCAGAGGACCGCGCCATGGTCGGCGGCTTTGCCCGTTTGGGGCAACATCCCGTCATGGTCATCGGAACGCAAAAGGGTCGGGATACCAAGGAGAATATCCTGCGCAACTTTGGGGCTGCCCATCCCGAGGGGTATCGCAAGGCATTGCGCCTGATGCGCCTGGCCAATAAGTTTGGCCTTCCTATCATCACTTTGATCGACACTGCGGGTGCTTATCCCGGCGTGGCGGCCGAGGAACGGCACATCGCCGAGGCTATCGCCGTTAATTTGCGCGAAATGACCTTGCTACAGGTGCCCATCATTTCCGCCATCATCGGCGAAGGCGGATCAGGCGGCGCACTCGGTATCGGGGTGGCTGATCGGGTTTTGATTTTGGAAAACGCCTATTACTCGGTCATCAGCCCGGAAGGATGCGCGGCCATCTTGTGGAAAGATCGTGCGAATACGGCCAAAGCTGCCGCTGCCCTTAAAATCACCGCCAAAGATTTGCTGGAACTCAAGCTGGTGGACGAAATTGTACCTGAACCACTTGGCGGCGCGCACACCGATCCCGCCGGCACGGCTGCCAATCTCAAAGCGCATTTGTTGCATAATTTGGAAAACAATAAGGCTTTGTCCGTTCCCGAGCGCCTGAAGAAACGCTACGACAAATTCCGGTCTCACGGCCAATTTCTTGAAGAAGCCGAGGCCGAGCCATCGCCCGGTGTCGTGGCGCCGAACCCGGTAACCATGGTCGCGTGATTCTCCCGATCGGCGTTCTCTCATCAGAAATCCGCAACCCTAATTGCCATGCTGTACCCTTTGCTTTTTAAGCCTATTTTCAAGGAACGCGTCTGGGGTGGACGCGAATTGGAACGGCTGTACAACAAGCATATCCCCGCTGCGGTGCCGATTGGTGAAGCGTGGGAAATTTCTGATCGCCCGGGTGATGAAAGCACCGTCCACAACGGCGCCCTGGCCGGGAAAAACCTGCGTTGGCTGATGCAACAGCATGGAATGGAAATACTTGGCAGCGCGCGGCCGGCCACGGAAGGCCGATTCCCACTCCTCTGCAAAATTTTGGATGCGCGCGATCGGCTCTCGCTTCAGGTGCATCCCCCCGCGAGCATGGCGGCTGAACTCAAGGGCGAGCCAAAAACCGAAATGTGGTTCATCGCCGACGCCGCGCCCGGAGCTGAGTTGTTTGTCGGTCTTAAACGCGGAGTGACGCGCGCGGAATTTGAGCGCAAAATCGCCGCTGGCAGCGTTGCGGATTGTTTTCACCGCGTGCCGGTGCGCGCGGGGGATACCATGTTTCTGCCCAGCGGACGTGTCCACGCGATCGGTGCCGGTCTGGTTATCTTTGAAATCCAACAGAATTCCGACACTACTTATCGTGTCTTCGACTGGAACCGCCTGGGTCTGGATGGTAAACCGCGTGAAATGCATATCGCGCAATCACTCGCCAGCATTGATTTCAACGATTTCGAGCCGAAATTGGTTGGCACTCCTTTCGTTGCCGATGGCCTGGTTCAAAAACGCACCCTGGTAAAAGACGCCTTGTTCGATGTGGAAATCTGGCAAATGGGCTCGGGCGCGAAGAAATCACTCCCGCCTGGAAAGCTGCAAATCATTGCGGTGCCAAGCGGGGAAATAGAAATTCAGGACGGTTTGACCTCCGTGAGCTTGTCCGCCGGACAATTCAGTTTGATTCCGGCGAGTCTGCCAGAAACAACCATAGTGGCAAAGTCAGGCGTCACCATGTTGCGGGTAGAAGCTCATTGAGGCGGCTGCGCTCAATTCAGGGATAGATCATCGGGCATTTGGGCAAGCAAACGGTTCTGCCAGCCGCCCTTGGATTTCAAAACCTTCTGCCAAAGCTGCTCCGGCGGTGTTTCAAATACGAGTTCCAAAGTGGCGGGATAGGTCAGCCAAGCCTTCCGTTTCATCTCGTTTTCCAGCTGGCCTGGGCTCCAGCCCGCGTAGCCGGCAAAGAGCCGGACCCGTTTTGTGGCTGAGAAAGATCCGCCCACTTCCACCAGTTCATCCAGCGAATGACCCAGCGCGAGGTTCGGCATCACCGCTGCATCTGGTATGAAATTGTCCGTGTGCAGAAAGCTTAAGGCACCGGGCTGTACCGGCCCGCCGAGAAAAAGTGGGGATTCCTTGAGCGAATCGGGTAGATCGGCGAGGATCATTTCGCCGACAGTTTTGCCAAGAGAACGGTTGAGCACCAGGCCGAAGGCTCCTTCGGAGTCATGCTGACAGACGAGCACCACGGTCCGTTGAAAAAATGAACCGCCTAGCTGGCCGCTATCAAGCAGCAGCTGCCCTTTCAAAAACTTGCGCTGGCTGGGGGTCGCCATTCTTCCTTAACTTCCCCCAAGTTCGCCACTTTTGCAATCGGCGCAAGCTAATTTAATGATGTGCTCTCAATTGGCCGGCAGAGCGAGGTCAACCGCCTGTCCGGAGGCGAGGTTTTGAACCCGTACCCGGTTGGGCTGGATGTCCTCACAACGGATGGCCACATTCGTACCCCCGAGTTTCACTTGATTGACATCATTGGGGAAAAATGAGCGCCCATTGATGATGGCCGAAGGCGGGTTTCCCCATAGGATGCCTTCTAGTTTTAGCACGGCTGGCCCGGCTGCCGGCGCTGGCGGCCGGACCACGGCCACAGGGACCTCCGGGGCGCTCACTGGTGCGGGGGTGGCGGGGGTCATTTTTACGTCCCTGATTTCATCCAGATGTCCTTCTTCAAGACGCGATGTGACGCCATATCGCATCCAATCCAGCACGTCGTCAAAACCATATTGCTGTTCCGCGGCGATGAAGAGTTCCACCTGCCCCCGGGTATATAAGTTTTTCAAAACCCGCTGTTTCTCCGCCTCCTCGCCTTGTGCGTCCATCAGAAGATAACCCATCATTTCACAAAATCCTTCCTCTGCATCGCGATCAATCCGCCGGTGCCTTTCCTTGGAAACATTCTCGCCCACCCAGGCGTGCGAGTATTCATGGGCGCAGGTCTCTTTCAATTCGCTCAGGGGCAGCCCGATCATGAGTTTCATGTGGTAACGTTTTACCCCGTCCTCGGTCACCGGCTCGATGCAGCCGAGCAGATCGGGACTTTCAAAATCGTGGCCCGAAGCATCAAACATGGAATCCACATCAATCCGGTCGATGACTGCCACATCCACGTTGTCTGGGAAAGAGGTGAAACGCGAGAATACGTGGTCCAGATCATCCTTTACCTCGGCACTGACTTGCTGGGCCTTCCGGGCATCCAATACCGCCGTTGCGCCATCGCGAGCACATAGAAATCGTCCGTCCGGCAACTTGATTTCATCACCTGGTTTAATGGGCAAACCGCAGAGGTAGCATCGCGGCAAATTGAAGACGCAATTGGAACACACCTCCTCCGTTTTGCCCGTGAGCTCATCGGTCATGGTGTAAATAGTACCGTAAATGGGCTGACCGCAAACCGCACAAAAGTCCCCGGCCCGGGTGGTCAATGGGCTGAAAACGATCACCAAGGCCAGCAAACACAAGCACGGAAGGAGTTTTTCCACGATTTTGGATGGCGTCATCATAATTTGCGCCATTAGAAAGCACCTTCCACGCCACAAACAAATCGGGAGAACTTTAGAAGATACTGCGATCCAGACACTAAAAACGGCGTCGAAACGTTCGTTTCGGCGCCGTCGAGCTCGGGCTAAGTGCCCAAAAATTAGAGAGACTTCACTTTTTTGACAATCGCAGCCGCATCGATGCCAAAGTGGGCCAGCAATTCCTCTGCTTTGCCTGAACGCGGAATGCCGTTCACTGCCAGCTTGTGGACCTTGATGCTCTCCACGCTCAGTTCGCCTGCAACGGCATCACCGAGACCGCCCTCGGCATAATGATCCTCCACGGTGATCACGGTGTTGTTTGTCTTTTGAGCCGCCGCCAGGATTTCCTTTTTGCCCAGCGGCTTAATGCTGTAAGCGTCAATCACAGTCACGTTGACGCCCTCAGCCTTGAGAATGTCTGCTGCCTTCAGTGCCTCGAACAGGGTGACTCCGGCGCTGACAATGGTGACTTTGTCCCCGGCGTTTTGACGGATAACTTTGGCCCCGCCGATCGGGAACTCCTCGTCGTTGCCGTAAATGACCGGCGTTTTCGGCCGGGAGGTGCGCATGAAGCATACCCCCTTGGCCAGAGCCATTTGTTCCAGTAATTTTTCCGTGCTGACAGCGTCGCTCGGATAAAGGACCGTGCTACCGACCACCGCGCGCATCATGGCCAGATCTTCCAGCGCCATTTGCGATGGACCGTCTTCACCAATGCTCACGCCGACGTGCGAGCCGACCAGCTTGATGTTTGCCTGCGAAATGCCCGCCACGCGAATTTGATCGTAAGCGCGGGTGAAAAAAGTGGCGAAGGTCGATGCGAACGGCACTTTGCCTCGCGCGCCGTAACCGGTGGAAACGCCAACCATGTTTTGTTCGGCGATGTAACCCTCCGTCGAGCGGGCTGGAAATTTCTTGAAGAATTTGTCCGCGTAGGTGGAATTTTTGGTGTCGCCATCAATCGCCACGATGCGCTCATCCGCCTCGCCGAGGCGAACCAGGGCGGTTCCATAGGCTTCACGCGTGGCGATCAGATCTCCTGCCTTGTAACTGATTGCGGGATAGCTGGAAGGCGCGACATTTGCCGGCGCAGGCAGCGGGTTCGGTGCGGGAATCTTCACGCCCAATCCGGACTTGGCCACCGGCTGCAACTCGGCCACAGCACGGGCGGCTTCTTCCTTGTTCAACGGCTTGCCGTGCCAGCCTTCTTTGTCCTGCAGAAAGGAAACCCCGGCCCCTTTGTACGTTTTGGCGATGATCGCCAGCGGCTTGTCGTCCAATCCGACACCGCTCAAAACCTCCAGCAACTCTTCGATATCGTGACCGTCCACGTCTTCCACGCGCCAGCCAAACGATTTAAAACGGTCGCGATAAACTTCCAAATGATGGCCGAAGGCGGTTGCCTCACTTTGGCCGAGACGGTTGCCGTCCACGATCGCGATCAAGTTGTTCAATCTATAAAAGCCTGCCAGCGAGGCTGCTTCCCAGACGGCGCCCTCGGCAATTTCGCCGTCTCCGAGCAGGACGTAGGTGTTGTAATCCAGATTATCCAAACGTGCTGCTAGCGCGATACCGACCCCGACCCCCAGACCTTGTCCGAGGGAGCCCGTGGCCACGTCAACAAACGGCAGCCGGGGAGTGGGATGACCCTCCAGGTCACTACCGAATTGGCGCAATTTCAACAATTCCGGAATCGGGATAAAACCATTTTCCGCCCAAGCGGCATAAAGCAGCGGCGCAGCGTGACCTTTGGAGAGGATGAAACGGTCATTATTGTGAAAATGAGGATTCTTGGCATCGTACTTCATGTGACCAAAGAACAACGTGGCCACAATATCAGCAGCCGAACAGCAAGACGTCGGATGTCCGCTACCCGCTGCGGTCGTGGCTTCAATGGAATGAATTCGCAACTGGTTGGCGATGCCTTTTAAAGGTTCAATGTCCGTTTCAATCATAATTAATAAAGTTCCTCCAGAGTAACCCGCGAGGGGCAAATGCCAAGAATGAAATCGACTGAATCCTTAATTTAACCTGCCAGTCACAAGGTTGCGCGGAAGCTTACTGGCGGAAAACATGGCCGGGATAGGAGCAGGTTGGCACTTCGTTCACGGCGTTGATGGAATACGTTCCACCGCTCGGGCAGACCGGGAAAACTCCACTTTTTAAAAAAGGCAGCAGGTCCGCCTCCTTGGGCACGGCGCTGTCCGGTTCACTGTTCTCCGTGGCCCAGGCTTGCTTGGCATCGTCAATCCGTCGCAGATTGCTCAGGCAGGTTTTTTGGGCGATGATCGCCGCGTTATTGGTGGCGTAAGTCGCCGCCACCAGCAGAATCTGCTCTGTTTGGGACTCCAGCTGCTGCAAATGTTGTTGCTGCAGGCGGATCGCCAGCCTGGCTGTGGCTAAATGCTGGGCATTTGACGTGTTCTCCGCCTCCATTTCGGCCAACGAGTCCTCCAATCCGGCAAAGCGGTTCGTCAGAATCTCATTTTGCTTTCGGAGTCGCAGGATTTCTGAGGCTTGCAATCCCACGTTGGAATTCTTGAGCGCGTCCAAATCGTCCTGGGTCTGGCTCAGTTGCACCTCCGTGTCACGCAGATTCAACGTGGCGGCGTCCTTCTCACGGATGGCTCGGAAAAGAAAAATATCCGTCACGAGCATCATGGCGAGGCACGCCCACGGAAACCACCGTTTTACGTTCATGTTTCCCGCAGTTTCTGCCTTTGGGGGAAATGGTCAAACAGTAAATGAATTAGCGTCTGAACTGCGCGCGGACTGCGTGAAAGCATTGACCTAAAGCCCTTGATGGCAGGTTTTTCTTCTGTGGAATTGACCCGGTCGCGCGCGTGTCACGCGCCGGGTATTAGTGATGCCGGATTTGCTGGTTTAATGTTTAAAAATCAGAAAACGCACAAGTTGCTGTTTGTGAAATATTTATGATTTATTAAGATAATAAATATTAATGCATTATATAACTAATAATAAGATAAATGTGTTTCGTGTCTTTTGAGTCGCATTTGTGTGACATTTGTGTGACATTTTGGTGAAAGTGTGTTAGCTTTTCATTAATGGAAGATCTCATTTATGCATTTCCACTCGGTGTGGCGGCATTCTTTGCCTTTCTAATATTGCGCAAAGAAATCCACTAATCGCTGGGCTGGAAAGTTAAAGCGAACTAAAATCGCCATATCAGCTAATGCTGAACCCATTAGGTTCAGTTCAGATCACCGGTTTGGCCGCTGCAATTTCCCGGTTATAGATGCCGTTTCGAGCCATTTTTCTTGCGAAGACTTCCGGGAAAAATCTTAAAACATCAAATAGCCCGAAACTCCATTTTGAGGTTTCCGTCCGTGTGCTGGACCAAACAGGAACGAGGGGGCACAGTCTGAATACCTGTTGAATAATAAAAATGGAGGATGAATAATCATCCCCCACTGATCAAATCAGACTGAAGCGTCCGCCGTTTCTTACTTTAGAGGCTCAATCTTCGAGGCGGTCAGGACTTCTTTGTCGCCATCCTCCTTGACCGTGCCGGTGACCGTGACTTTTTCGCCGTCAGTCGTGCAAATATTGGAGTGAAAATCTTTGCTGACCGAATTTTGGTCCAGGAAGTAATTGACGGTTTTGCCGTCCTTTTGAACCTGGAGAACGTTCTGGCAGGAGGTGCAAATGTGAAGTGAACATTTCCCGCAGACCAACAACCCCGTGAGGGTGACGGGTGCGCTTGAATCGTCCGCGAGAACCAGCGGAGCCGATGCCGCCCACAACAACCCGGCGGCCAGGATGATCATTAAGTTTTTCATAGTCATTGGTATTTGGATTGACAGCTCGGTTGAGCCGAAGCTTATGATAGCACAGTTCCCCCAAAGCTGCTATCCAAAATTGCAACAAGCCCACCGGGACCTGTGAATAAATCGGGGCGATCTGGGGCGAACCCATTTGCCGGCGGCGCATCCTTTGGCTTCCCGAAGGCACCAAGAATGGCTGGCGTTGGCAACGGACATGGACAGGGTTGTGTTGCATCAAGCATTAAGGGCAATGCTGACTGCACCATACTCCCCCTCCCGCCATGGGGGGGGTTCGCTTCTGAACATGGGTCTTTGCGCTAGGGGCCAGCCCCACCGTGGCCAGTGTATATTCCGGGACTGGTTGTTTCTTGGGGATGGAAAACGTATTAACGTATTGACGTTTTACTTTTCACGAATTGGGTCGGGACCGCCAACTGTGACTTCAATGGTTCTCGAACGCTACTGAATCACGAAACTGGTCGTGGCAGTCCGCGTTCCGTTTGCATCAACGTATCCAAACTCAAATTTAGAGGCCTGTGCGCTTTGATCGAAACGACACTCCGTAGGGTTGATAAAGTTCACCAACGCGCAAAAAATAATATATGTGGCAGGCGGCAAGAGGATTTCCAAAACATAACCACCTTCTCCCTGCTTCATGGCGAGGTCTGTAACATTGACTCCTTCGCGCACGATAACCTGACGAACAGTGGTGGTCGGGTCTGTTTGGAAACGGCCTAGAAAAAGGACGTTTGCTGACGCAGGTTTAGGCTGGATATCGGTGATGATATATGTGCTCAGTTTCATTGCGGTTCCTTTCGGATTCGGTTTTGTTTAACCGTGAGTGTTGATTTACCGAAGGGGGATTTGAGACGCAAGACAATCATCGAAATGTATGTAAATATGAACAAGCAAACTAAAATGGCCGAGCACGTCGGCAACGAATTCACCGTGCAATTATTGCGATGCTCGGAAGAATCTTTGCGCATACAGATTTGCATTCGTGTCGGTAAACAACCAATTGCCGTGGCCATCAGTTGAATTGGTCGTGACAGCTTTCAGCAAGTAACAATATCAGTTTCTTTAAATCGACGTTACGTTGTCTGGTCAAGGCCGGATACTTGAATAAATCAGGGAATTCTCTTGTTCCAGAAAACGCACTATTAAATGGCATTGTGAATTTCTGATGAATCAGCTTTCGAAGTGGACGCCGTCTTGATTGTATAATCTGTCTGAGTCTTCGTAATAATGTAAAATCAATCCAACTCTCCCTCACATCTAGGGGTGACTGAAATGGTTCACAAAACAGCTTTTAAAAAATGGCCCATATTGCAATAGGCTGCCCCCTTTTAAACCAGTTAATCCACCCAAAATCCGTCGGACGACGAGCCAGCCGTCCAAAATTGTTCAACCGTCCATCTAAACTGGTATCGTAATCGATTATAAAATCACTCCGGAAACGCTGATTTGGTAATTTTGGCCGTCAAAAACTGAGGCGAAAAATGGAAAATGTCCCCAAACCGATTAACCACGTTGACGGAATGGGGTCGGATTCTCGCGCCATACCCCTTTGGCCCCGTTTTCACCCCTCAAACCGTAGAACCTCAACCAAAAAACAGGAACGCAAAGCCAGACCATCAAAATCCTCATTTCCTTCAGTCTCCGCCGTCGTTCTGGTTTATGTTCTGGTTTCAAGGTGGTTTGACCCATGTTCCAGACGACGTTATCAAGCCGATTCAAAAGGTGGATTCCTCAGAAAAACACGGATTTCTTTGAGCATCCTGAAGAAAACCCGAAGCGAAGACTGGTGCGCGCGGCGGGGGTCGAACCCACAACCTTCGGCTTCGGAGACCGACGCTCTATCCAATTGAGCTACGCGCGCAAAATCGCAACGCGTATAATACGCGCCGACCAAAGTCCGCGGCAAGCAAATCCGCAGTGGCAGCGTCACCTCGAGGGGCGGCGGGACGGGCGAAAAAGGGCAGCGACAATCCCCGGTTGGAGGCAATCATTTGTCTTTCGCGATTACCACTGCTCCGCGTTGTCTCGGGGGCCAATGTCAGGCCTTGCGGTCCTTGAGGTTTGACGGTGCGTCCGGCGATTTTCGTTGCAAGTGCTGCAGATTGATTTTAATGTCAGTTCAAACCCGAAATTTAATATGTATTTTGGTGTTGATTACTACCCGGAGCACTGGGTGTTCCCGTACAGCGGAACCCGCGAAAATCCTGAGGCGTTGTGGGAGGAAGATGCCGCCTTGATGGCCAAATCCGGCATCAACGTGGTGCGCATTGGCGAATTTACCTGGGGCATCTCCGAACCCGAGGAGGGCAAATACGATTTTTCCTGGTTGCAACGGGTCATGGACATCATGGCGCGTCACAATATCAAGGTGATCCTTGGTACCCCCACGGCTGCACCTCCCATCTGGCTGGCCCTGAAGCATCCCGAGATTTTGCCCATGGACGAATACGGAATCGTCAAGCACGCGGGCACCCGCCGCGCTGCCTGTCTTTCCAGTGACACCTTCTGGGAGTATTCACGGAGGATCGTCAACGCCATGATCGACGCGGTGGGCAAACATCCGCAACTGATCGCCTGGCAGCTCGATAACAGCATCGGCGGCAACGAAACTGAATTTTCCTTTAATCCGGCCACCAAGAAAGAATGGCACCAGTGGCTCCAGGCCAAATACAAGTCCATCCACCGGCTGAATGACATGCTCGGCCTGCGCTTCTGGGCCCAGACCGTCACCGATTGGGAACAGGTGCCGATGCCGATGTACACGCCCACGATGCACAATCCCGCCCTGGCGCTGGACTGGAGCCGCTTCAGCAGCGATACCATGGTGCAGTTCATAAAAATGCAGGCGGATATTTTGCACGAACGCTGCCCGCAGCAGCCGGTCACCGTGACTTTGCGCCCCTTTGTCAGGAAATATGATCACTTTGACATGGCCGAGGTGGTGGACTTCGTCTCTATGGAGAGCAACGTGGCGATCAAAGCCAAATCCGCCGAGCTGGCCTGCGATCTGGACATGGTTCGCTCGCTCAAGAAAAAGGATATTCGCACGCCGGACAGTGATGTGGGTTTCTGGGCGATGGAACAGAAAGCCGGTCAGGTGAACTGGGAACAGGTCAACTCGCTGGTGCGTCCCGGCCTGATCCGGCTGTTCACCTATCAACTGCTTTCACGCGGGGCCAGCGGCGTGGTCTATTTTCGCTGGCGCCAGCCGCGCATCGGCTGCGAACAATTTTACGGTGCCATTCTTTCGCACCATTTGGAAGGCAATCGGCGCGCGCTGTCGGAGATCAGCCAGATTGGGGAGGAAATCAAGGTGCTGGCACCCGCCCTCAAGGACACGAAGGTCGTCGCCGACGTCTGCATTGTTTATAGCGACGAAAACGAATGGGCTTTGAGCCAGCCCATGCAGCCGAACAATTTCTTCAGCCTGCGCGAGCACGTTCAGCTGTTTTACAACGCGTTGCACAGCCGGAATTTTCAGGTGGATTTTGCGCGACCCGGCGAGGATTTGTCCCAGTACAAAATCGTGATTGTTCCCTCCATGCGCGTGTTGAGTGCGAGTGAGGCCGACAACCTCAAACTGTACGTCCAGAACGGGGGCACGCTGGTCGCGACCTTCAACACCGGTCTGGTTAATCAATATCATATCGCGCCCGACTCGGGCTATCCGCATGAACTGACAGATTTGTTCGGGCTGGAGGTGTTGGAATTCGACGCGCTGCCGCCCGGCCAGGAAAATCACCTGACTTTCAAGGGCGCTTTCACCACGAGCCAGATGCATCCGGCCCGGATGTGGTGTGATATCATTGAACCCAAGGGCTGCCAGATCCTCGCCAATTATGCGAAGGATTTCTATGCGGGTCGTCCTGCCATGACCGTGAATAATTTTGGCCTGGGCCGCGCGATCTACCTAGGCACCATGAGTCACCAGCATTTCTATCATGATCTGGTTTCTTGGTTGCGCCAGACTTGCAACCTCCATCCGTTGCTCAAAGTCCCGGAAAACATCGAGGTCAGCATGCGGCAAAAAGAAGGCACGCGCATTTTCTTCCTGATTAACCATCAAAATTCCCCCATCCGCATCCAATTTTACAAGCCCATGCATGATTTCCTCACCGGAGTCACTTTCTCGGGCAATTACGACCTCCAGCCGCTTGGCGTCCTGGTCCTTGACGACCATCCGGAAGCTAAAAACCATGGCGCTGGCGCCTGATTTTAGTCATCATATTAGAGGTGAGCGGTTTAAATATTATCCTGGGGGGCCTCGCAACCATGAGTTGCGGGTTGGTCGTGTGGCAATTGTTTGCCGCGCGCAGTTTTCCATTGCACAAGAGAGTGAGCGACGCCGCCGTTAAGGCCTTTACTCCCGGGATTTCCATCCTTAAACCGCTCAAAGGCTGTGATGATACCACGGCCGATTCACTTGAAAGCTGGTTCAGGCAAAATTACCAAGGTCCGACGCAAATCCTGTTCGGGGTCGCCGACAGCGCCGATCCCGTCTGCTTCATTGTCCGCGAACTGCAGCAGAAATATCCCGCCATCCAGGCGGAACTCGTCGTTTGCGAGGTTAGGGGATTGGCGAATGCCAAGGTGGCCAAGCTGGTGCAATTGGAAAAACTCGCCCGCCATGATTTCATCCTGATCAGCGATGCGGACGTCCGGGTGCCGGCGGACTTTCTGGCTAATTTTGTTGCGCCGTTGCGCGACAAGGAAGTTGGTCTGGTCAACTGCTTTTATCGTCTGGCCAACCCCGTGAATTTTGCGATGCGCTGCGAGGCCGTGTCCGTCAACGCGGATTTCTGGAGTCAGGTCCTGCAATCCAAAAATCTGGGGCCGCTTGATTTTGCGCTTGGCGCGGCGATCATGCTGCGGCGGGAATCGCTCGCCCAGATCGGCGGGTTTGGCGCCCTCGCCAACTGCCTGGCCGACGATTACCAATTGGGTAATCGCATTTTCAACAACGGCCATCGCATTGAGCTTTGTCCGGTGGTGGTTGAATGCTGGGATCCGCCGATGAGCTGGACCGACGTTTGGAAACATCAAGTCCGCTGGGCGCGGACCATCCGGGTTTGCCAGCCGGTGCCATATTTTTTCAGTATTCTGTCGAATGCCACCCTCTGGCCGGTGCTGTGGCTAGCCTGCTCCGTGGGGACGACGAAATCTTGTGGTCTGCCGCTCACGGCCATGATTTTCTTGCTCACGCGGATTGCCCTGGCCCAAAAGCTGCAACACTATTTCACGCCGGGACGCCAATTGGTCTCCGATGCCTGGCTGGTCCCGCTGAAGGATCTGTTCCAAACCGTGGTCTGGCTTACCGCCTTTTCGGGCAATACCGTGGAATGGCGCGGACGCAAAATGCAGTTGTTGCGCGACGGAACCCTGGTCGAACTGGGCCAGAGTGCCTGAAGGATCGGGTTTGTAAAAACGCGCCATACTTGTCGGGTTTTCGAGGATTCCGAGTCCCAAGAATCCGGTCAAAAGAAATCACGCTCCCATTGGCGGACAAAACAAAGTTCTGTCTGTCTTTCCACCCGGTTAAACCGGGAAAAATCATGGTTTAAACAGTCGTCAAATCGGCCTTTAGTCCAGCCCGAGGGGGCTACGTTGTCAGGCTGGATCTGGTCGGGATGATAACCGACGCGTGATCCGATTCCAACGGCTCCAGTTCACCGACGAGACGTGGAACATTAAAATTGATTGACGGAGCAACTCGACATTGCTAGGATTTAGTTGTTAGAAAGAAGGTTATGGTAAAGCAAGATAAACAAGCCAGCATAGATGCACTCATCAAGGCTGTCGAAGAACGCGATTTACTTCTTCGTAAATCAAAAATGCTGTCCAAAGGGTCTCCCAATTTTGCTGCAATCAACGCGTTGAAAATTCGTGCTCCGGATTCACGAAGGAAATCATCGAACTAGGACACCATGACCAGCGAAGCCTTATGGCGCTCTGACTGATTGATCTGCAAGACCGACCAGTTCACCTTGCTTTTACAGCTGAGATGGAAATGGTGGGCGCTGAGGGACTCGAACCCCCGACCTACTCGGTGTAAGCGAGATGCGCTAGCCACTGCGCCAAGCGCCCAACATTAGACAAGTTTAGCCGTTAAGCGGTGGACAGTTCAATACAAATTGGAGGGGTGTTTGCCACATAGACACAGATCACAGCGAGGGAAGCGTCGAATTAGTTCGACCCTGTTTGCCTGGTTCCCATGGTTTTCCCTGTTTGTGGGGGGTGGCAATAGTCGGCTGTGAATCTTTGGCGAATCCCTCTTTGTGGCTAAAATTTATGAATGTTCGCCGCAGAGCTCGCCGGTAAAATGTTGCTGGCGCAATGCTTCGAACAAAATCAGGGCCGCGCAATTGGAGAGATTCAAGGAACGAGATTTTTCGTTGAACATCGGAATGCGCAGCCATTGTTCGCGGTATTGTTCCAGCAGCTGCTTGGGCAAACCCGCCGTTTCCCGGCCGAAAATCAAATAGTCGTCCGGCAGGAAATTCACCTCGCTGTAAATCCTGGGTCCGCCGGATTCGATGAACCAAAAGCGGGCGTTATTCTTCCCGAGTGACAGGACGAATTCGCCCCAGTTATTCCAGCGATGCCATTCAACCTGCTGCCAATAGTCCATGCCCGCGCGTTTCAATTGGGCATCGTCGAGCTTGAAACCAAATGGTTCGACCAGATGCAACACCGATTTTGTGGCGGCGCAGAGACGGGCTACGTTGCCGGTGTTTGGCGGGATTTCCGGTTCAACCAGGACGATGTTCATGCCGGGAGAATCAAGAATTTAGAAAACAGAATCCAGAAGCAGTCGAACCGAAAGGAACCTTCCACCGACCAGCGTTTTGGATTCATGGTGAACGCTTCCGGCTGCCGGAAGTTGTTTTTCGGCTTTTGTCGTAATAGACCTCCCACAAAACCAGCCCGTGCGCAGGTGCGGTCATGCCAGCCACCCGGCGATCGCGGCTGGCGAGGATCTCGGCCACCCGTTCCAGCGGGATTTTGCCCTGTCCAACCTGCACCAAGGTCCCCACGATGCCACGGCACATTTTGTAAAGAAACCCATCGCCTTCGATAATAAAAGTGAGTTGCTGGCCTGATTTTTTGATGTCACAGCGGGTCAGCGTGCGGACATTGGACTCCATCTCATAACTGCGGGTGCCGGCGAAGCAGCGAAAATCGTGGCGGCCAATAAAAATCTTGGCCGCCGCCCGCATATTGGCGAGGTCCAGCTTGACGGGAAAATGCCACGCGCGCTTGATCAGGAGGGGATTCATCGCGTGATGATTCCAAACGAAGTAACGGTATTGTTTGCTGGTGGCGTCAAAGCGCGCGTGGAAATCCGGAGGAGTCCGGACGGCGGAAAGGACGCGAATATCGTCCGGCAGTAGGGCGTTGAGCGCGAGCGCCAGTCGGGCGGCTGGCATTTTAAATTCCGACTTCGGGATTTCCACGTGCGCCACCATGCCCAGCGCATGCACCCCGGTATCCGTGCGGCTCGAACCATGGATGCGTCTCACACTGGGAAAAATTCTACCAAAAGCCTCCTCGATCTTTTCCTGTACACCGGTGCCGATTTTTTGCACCTGCCAGCCTTGATAGGCAGTGCCTTCGTAAGCAATCAGCAGTTTGAATTTTAGTTTTTCCACAGTGGGGCGAGGGCGGGACTGCGTCAGAGGACATCCAAATAGCTCTGCAACAGGATCGCTGCGGCCATTTTATCCACCTTCTCCTTGCGTTTATTGCGCCGCACGTTGCCCTGGATCAAAATCCGGTTGGCCATCGTGGAGGTTAACCGCTCGTCCCATAATTTGATGGGAATCGTAATGGCGTTTTTCAACACGGTA